>Ga0070733_10000141_pt1 | contig 64824 bp, 84 predicted proteins | sample Coa_R1_9_FD_66450 | JGI IMG/M metagenome (GOLD analysis project Ga0070733, IMG submission 66450) | Surface soil microbial communities from Centralia Pennsylvania, which are recovering from an underground coalmine fire - Coalmine... | ecosystem: Environmental > Terrestrial > Soil > Unclassified ... | reverse complement strand
CGGTCGCCGGCTTGTTGCCGAACACGTCGCCCTGGTCGAGGCGCTGCGCCTGCGCACGCTCGGCGTACAGCCCCAGGGTCTTCGCGATCGCCTCGCGCCCCGCGGCACGGGTGAGTCCCTGGTTGTAGAACGCGCGCATGAACCCTTCCACCACGGGGGCCAGCGGGGTAAACGCATCCTGCTGTTTCAGGTACTCATCCACCGAACGCCCGGATGCACGAACCTGAGCGGTCTTTTCAACCGCCAGCGCGAGCTTGTCGCCCACGTCCAGGCTCGGCGGGATGTGCCCGGATTCGATCCCCTGGCGCAGTTGCGCGAAGGCGGGCGCTGCATCCGTCAACGCGCCCGTGATCGAGCGTACATCGTTGTCACCGGATTCAAGGGCGCGCGTGAGCACTGCGGCCGCTTCCGGGGTGCCCCCATAGCCCCTCGCCAGGATCGCCCCCTGCAGGCGCCGGATGCCGCCCTGGGACAACTGCCCGTCGGGGTCCACGAAGGCGTTCTTTTCGGTCGGCGCGAGCTTGCCGAAGAAGCTGCTGACGAACTTCGCGTTCTGCGTGCTGGTGAGCTCTCCGGGGTGCAGGTGCTGCAGCGTGGCGGCATCGAGCTTTGGGGCATCGCTGAGCGCCTGTTCGGCCGCGGACATCTGCATGACCGCCGGGGTGTTCGCTTCCTTGGTGAACGCCGCCCGGTCGTCCGGGGTCATGTCCGTCAGCCGGCGGCGAATGAGGACCGGGTGCGTCATCCCGGCCGGATCGAAGCCCTGGGTGCCCAGGAAGTCCTTGTAGGCTTGTGCGCGGTCTGGGAATGCTTCATAAGCACGCCGCAAGCCCATCACGCGCCCGTTGCCACTCTCGACGGCGTTGTCCGGGCCGACGATCGGGGCCCCGGTATCGGCCGTTGCAGAGCGTCCTAAGAGCTCTGGATTGAGGTCGCGGGCGATCCCCTCGACCTGGGCGCGGGAGGCTAGCCGGGTACGCTGCCGCGGCTGTAGCGCCTGGGGGTACTGGGGGTGGTCGGACGTGATGAGGCTGGGGGCCTCAACGAGCTCGTAACGGGTGTTCAGCTGCCGCCCGGCGGCAGTGACTACGGGTTGGTCTGTTCCGCCTTGACGTTGCGGTTCAGGTTGTCCACCAGGCTCTGGCCGATCTCCCGGTGAAACTTGTCCGCCCGCTCCTGTTCCCCAGGAGGTAGGGGCGGCCTCGCCAGTTGTGCCTTGATAGACTGCAGGCGTAATTTCTCGATTTCGGAACGCTTGATCGGTGGCATCTCGCAACTCCTTGACGGGTACATTGTAGCGGGTTCCGGCCAGGGAATCCATGCTGGTGAGCTGCGCGTTTCCCTTGCCTAAGCGGTTGTTGATTATGGAAAACTTGACGCGCGGATTGTTCGCGTAAATCTGCTGCAACGCCTGCACGGTTTCACGCGCACCGGCATGCGTGTCTGCGTGGTCCTGCAGCGGCACGGTGCGCCCCATCCGCATCGCCCGCGGGAGCGCACCTTCGGTCAGTGCTTCGACCGGATCGCGGTCTACCAAGGCGACGTGGAACTGCTTGCCGGCTGCGAGCGCTTGTTCGATCTTCGCGTGCGCGCTCTTGAGCGTGCCCATGTTGGTGTCGTAGATGGTGTGCGCCCGATCAGAAATTGTTTTCAGCGCCGGGATCGAATCAATCGCCGTCGTCTTGCCGGCCCCCGTTCCGCCGGCCGTGCCCAGTACCACGTTGTCGTATCCTGGGGCCACAGGCATCGCCAAGCGCTCGGCGTACATCTTCTTGATGAACTCGGACGCTGGCTCATGCACGTCTGGCGAGAGCGTGCGGTCAGCGGCGTACTCCGGCGACAGTTCGCGCGCCATATCGGTGTTGAGCACGCGGCCGCCCTTGGTGTCTGCGATCTTCGGATCATTGAGCGCGGCGTAACGCGCCTTCGCCCCCGCATAGTCGTTCTCAAGTTCCTGTCGGAACTTCGTGGTCAATGGGCTGTAGTCCGGGGGCGGTTTGGCGGCTGGTGGCGGCGGTTCGGGTGGCTCCGGCGGCTGCGCGTACTTCGCGGCGAGCTGCTGCAGCGGCCCCTGGCCGAGTGGTTGTAACGGTACGCCGGCCTGCGGCTGGATCGGCGCTTGGGCCGGATACTTCGCCGCCAGGACCGCGGCGGAAGGCGCGGCCGGCGTTCCGCCACCACCCTGGATGCCGTACTTCTGGTACAGGTCAGACGTGATCCCGGCGCGCACCAGTGGCCGCGCGGCGAGTGCCGCCATACCCAGCGGGTTAAAGAAGTGGCCAAGAGCGCCAAGCCCGATGTCGCCGTAGGTGATGGGCCCCGCGTAGCGTACCCGGCCAGGGTCCTGCAGTACGCGATCGTGGGTGGCGTAGCTTTCCGCGAGCGCGCGCATGTTGTCGCTCAACGGCACCTTGGCCTTCAACTGCCGGGCAAGATCGGCGACGGAGATATTTGGCCCGCGCAGTGCCGCCTGAGCGGAATTGATCTTCGCCAGTTGCACGCGCTCGGCGCGGAATTGGTCGATCAGATCCGGCGGCACATCCGGGCGCGTGGCAATGTTGCGGTCTATCTGGTCCTCGAGCGCGCCCGCGATTTGCAAGCGCGCGCTGCCGACCTGCTGACCTTCCGGGTCCTGCCAGTTGCGCAGTTGCGCGAAGCCCATACGCCGCATCGCGCGAATCTTCAGTTGCGCGTCCGCGGCGTCGAAGGCCGGGCGGCTCGCATAGAAATCCTTGAGCGTCTTGATCGTGCCTAATGCCGGTCCACCGAGCGTGCCTTCCCCCTCGTCCACGGCCCCGATTGCCCCGCGGTACACATCATCGGTAGGAATAATGCCGAGGTGCGCCACCTGGCGGTGGGCGACCGTCGCGGCCCCTTTGGCTTGTGCGAGCGCCTGTGGAGTGGCTGTCGGCAGACCCAGGTCCTCGCCCACGCGCGCGTTCACGGTGGGCGCGTTCTGCAGCGACAGGATGCGTTCGGTAATCGCGGAATTGGTGGCCGATTGTGCAATCTTGCCGAGCGTGCCGCCGGCCTTCTCCGGCGCGAGCTTCAGGCCCAGCGAGACCGGCACGGCATTCTCGGGCGGCATGTCTGGTGGTGGTGTGACGCGCGGCGCGACCGGCTGCTTCACGCCGGGCATCGTCCGGGCGATCGCGCGCCCCACGCCAGCTACGGCCGGTACCGCAGCCGCGCCCGCAAGTCCCGCAAGTGCTTGCACTGGCTCCGGCGCGCCGATGTCGGCTGCGCCCATCATGGACGCTGCACCCGTGCCACCAGACAGGGCGGCCTTGAGCATATTGACCTTGCCAGCGGTTCCCAAGGGACCGCCCATCATGCCTTCGCTGATGCCGAGTCCGTAGCGTTCGGGCGTCGTTTGCGGCGTGGGGACGCCGAGGTCGGTGAGCGCCTGGGACCACTGTTGCGTCTTCAGCGGCTCGTCGGGGATGTGCGTGCCCAGGTGCTTATTGGCGAGGTGCGAGAGCGGATTACCGATCGCCATGGTGCCGAGGTCGTGCAGACCGTAGATCATGTTCATCGGCGTTTCGGCGACCGCGCGGCCGGCGAGTCCCGCGTAGTGTCCCCAGGTAGTCGGCGCCTGCGGCGGCGGCAGAGAATCCAACGGATTCCCCGATGCCGACGGCGGGGCCAGGCTGTCGAGCGGGTTGTCCACCTACTGCACCGTGTAACCGTTGGTCGTTGCGTGCGTGAGCGCGGCGGCGTACGGCAGGTTGTGTTTGGTCGCGTAGTCCTGCACCTGCGCTTTCGTGACCGTCTTCGCGGTGCTGCCAGGCACGTTGCCGGCGATCTGTCCTTGTCCGGGGCCGTGGCGTGTCATCAGGTCCTGCAACACCTGCTGCTGGTCATTGAACGAACTCGTGCGGTTGTGCATGATTTCCCGGCCCGTGCCACCTTGCCCGAGGATGCCGCGCAGCATGTCCGCGCTGTCGATCTTCGAGAACAGGTCCTTCGCCTGGTCGCGCGCACTGTCCGTGATGGCGGCGGACCCCATTGCGCCCGACAACACGCGCGCGTACTCGGTCTGCGCGGCGGTGATCGCATCCACCATACGGCCGGTGTTGGTGTCGCCCTTGATACCGCGCTTGAACGCGATGATGCCTTGGTTGAGGAAGGGGCTGCCGAGCCTGGCCACGTTGTCGCTTTCCCGCAGCGCAGTGTCGAACGCCTTTTCGGCGGACTTCTCGTACGCGGTGGTGATCGTCGCCTGCTTGGTGAGCGCGGTCATGGCGACGCCCGCCGCGTGGTACGTCTGCTGATTCGCCACCGCCTGGGCGGCTGAATTACCGTCGGCCGCGGCCTTGGCGGCTACCATATCCATCGCCCGTGCATAAGCGGTCGGATCGTTGCGCGTGATCCCGTAGGGGATCTGCGGCGGCTTCCCCGTGCGGTATGCCTGCTCGGCCACCAGGTCGAGTGCTTCGGGCGAGAACAGACCCTTATATAGGTCCATCTTGGCCTTTTGCGCTGACGCCGCTTTCGCTGCGGCGAGTTGGCTTTGCGCATCCACCGCCGCCTGGTTCGTCTGCGGCACGCCGTTGACGTTGATCACGGGCGCGTTCGCGCTGCGCATGTCCGCCATCTGCTGCTGGATGCCCTGCGTACCCAGGCGCGCGGCGAGTTGCGCAGCGCGCGTGTCAGCGGCGTTCGCCATGCCCGTGAAGCGCTGCGCCTGCAACATGGGAATCTGCATGCCCATCTGCGCGCCTTCGCCTTGATACTTCGCGATCAGCATTTGCTTCTGCAGGTCTTGCTCGCGCTGCTGCGCGAGCACATCCGCAGAGGCACCGCCGACGTTGGCCATACGACCGCCGAAGGTGCCGGTCGGATTCGGGCCGCCCATCGCCTGCGCGAGACGGCCGTAGCGTTCGGCGTCCGACGGGCCGACCGGGGTTTGCGTCAGCCGCTGCGCGATGCTGTTCAGGAAGTCCTTGTAGGTGGACGCGCCTTCACTGGCCCGCTCGTAGGCGGATGCCTCCCCCTCATGCATCGCCGCGGCGCGCGTGGCGGCGGTTTCCAGTAACCCCTGCTCGACCTGCTGCGGCGCGGGCGCGAGCGCGGAGTTGTTCTGCGAGAACGGCACTGGTGGTCGTGGCGTGCCGCCGAGTGGCGATGGCGGCGCTTGTGGCGTCGGTGGCGCGGCCCCTGGGATGATCTGCTTGCCGGCGACCGCCGGGGGTATCTGTGAGAACGCCATCTGTGGACGCGGCGGCAGTATCGACATCGGCGCCCCGCCCAGGTTGGGCACCTGGCCGCTCTGACTCTGCGTCAGTAACTGCTGAATCACTTCCGGTGGCAAGCTCATGCGTGACCTGCCTTGTACTGCTGGTACGCGGACGGGAAGTTGCGCCGCAGGTGCAGTTGCGCGCGCACTTGGCCGCCCTTCGCAGCCGGCGCGGCGGTGTAGTAGTTATTCACCGTACCGCCGCTCGGCTGACCGGAGAGCGAGCCGCCGTTGCCGAACATCGAATTCAGCGCACCGTACGTGGACCCGGCCTGCGCCAGCGGACTCATGCCAAAGCCGTAGGGCGAGTATTGATAGTTCGACTGCCCCTGCGGGACCTGGATGCCCTGTAGCGCGCCCTGCATCCCCTGCGAGGCGGTGAGCGGGTAATTGGTCTGGTTCAGAAAGTCCTGGTAGGCGGTGTTGTAGTTCTGCTGGGTCTGCGCCTGCTGCTGCTGGCCCATCTGGTTTTGCATCGACGCCTGATTGAGCGCGTTGTTCTGCGCCATCGTGCCCACCGACCCGAGTCCGTAGCCCGCGCCGATACCGGTATTCTGCGCCGCGTTCGCGAGTCCCCCAGCCGTACTGCCGAGTCCGGCCATGAGTCCCTGCTGCTGCTCGGCACCGCCGAGCGCGGTGTTGAAGCCGCTCGAGAGCGTGTTCGCGGTCGCCGCGGCTTCCTGACCGCCCAACTGCGCGCCGAGCTGCGCGGCCGCGACGCCCTGATTCGTGCCACCATAGACTTGACCGGCCTGCGTGAACTGGTTCTGTAGTCCTGGGAGCACCTGCTGATTGAACTGCGTGTTCATCAGGTTCATGCCCGTCTGCGCCACCTGCTGGCTATAGGGATTCATGAACTGGCCCATCTGCGAGGAGATGGGCGCGGACGCGGAATTGAGGTACGGCTGCGCGGCCTGCGAGGCATTCGGTTGCTGCAGCGCGTTGTTGATCGCGCCGACGCCTTGCTGTGCGATGCCTTGGCCCAACCCTTGCGCACCAGCGACAGTGCCGTAGGACGACTGCTGGTCCGCCGACAGTGGCGCTACGCGCGGGCCGCCGTACTGCTGATAGCCCTGGTTCGCCCACTGCGCGGCGTTTTGCAGGATGCCTTGCGTATAGTCCCCGTACCACGCCGGCAGTTGCGTGCTCGACTGCGACGTGGCCGACGTGTACTGCATCGGGTCCGAGCTGAGGAAGGATGTGAGGCTCATTTGCCACCCCGCATGTAGGCGGCCGGGCTTTTCGCGCGGTTCTTGCCCGTTGGATGTTGGTTGCGAGCCATCGCCTGACCCGTCTTCATACGCACGTTCTTCTGCAGCTCATCGAGGCGCGCAGCGCCGGCCTTGTTGGAGCCGTTGCCGAGGGCAGCCACAACATGAGCGGGAATTACGTATTCGCCCTGACTCAAGGCCGCCGGCACAATGTCGTCCGATGTGCCGTCCCCTGGTCCGTCCAGCAGTCCCTGCGCGCGGTGGCCTCTTGGATGATCGCGGCCGAGCTCCCCGCCATGCGCCAACATGGGTCGTACAGGATTGCCGTCAAATGGCCGCAGAGGCTGTTGCGGCATCGGCGGTGCTCCTCCTGGCACACCTGGGCCTCCGAGTCGCGATGCCATTGACTGTCCTCCCGGCATCTCCCCCGGATTCGCGGCTACCGGCGGCGGGAGCCCTTGCCGCAGTGGCATCTGAGGCCCCATCGGCGACGGCTGTTGTATTGGCCGCGACGGCATTTGCGGTTGCTGCATGCGTCCGGGTTGTGCCATCGGTTGCTGACCCATCATCGGTGGGCGCGGCTGCCCTACATAACCGCCGACAAAGTAATGGCCAACATCCCCGCCGCGCGCCATCGCGTAGGCATTCGGGTTCTGCGTCCCAACTCCGCGCGCCACGCCCGGTTGCTGCGCGAGCTGCGCGAGGACTGCCTGCAGCGACTGTCCTTGTGGTGCTGCGGGAGCGGCGGCCGGGATCGCGGACGCCTGGTTGAGCGCGCCGGCGGCGGCCGGTGCCTGCGAGGGGCTCGGGCTGTAAAACATCGCCGCTGGCCCCTGGCCGTAGGTGGCGTAGTTCGTGATGCCGGGGTTGACGCGCGAGCGCGGCTGCGTGGAGAAATTGCCGTACATATTCGCGCCAGCCGGAGCACCTTGCGCGGTGCCGCGCGGCCCGGTGTTGGCGAACATCGGCGGCGGCGCGGGCTTGTACTGCTGCGTCATGTTCTGGCCGTTGTTCTGGATCGCGCCGAGACCGGCCAGCAGCGCGCCCAGCGTGCCGACCTGTTGCCCGGTGCTCAGTCCACTCCAGGCATTTCCTAGTCCGCCGCTACCGAGTAGTCCTGACAGCGCGCCGGAATTGACGCCAGGGCCGACGGAATTGGCGGCCCCCGTTGCCCCACCCTCAAGCTCCTGCAGTTGCTGCGGGGTGAGTCCCGCGGTGCCTTCGCCTGTGGCCCCCAGTCCGGTGCCGGGTACACCGAGATTCGGATTGGTCGGCAAGTTCGCGCCGTTGGCGAGCTGGTAAGGGTCGGTGGTGTTGCCACCGAGCGCGGGCGAGAAGTAGTCCAACGAGCCGGGTGAGACGTTGTTTGAGATGTAGCCGGCGTAGTTGTTGTACGCGCTGCCACCGCTATCGAAGCGGCGCTCCTTGAAGCTGCCCTTGTAGATTTCGCGCATGTCGCGCCGCTTCCTGTCCATTGATCCACCTTTGGCCGCGTACGCGGGGAGCTGTACTTGCGAGCCGCCGACCGTGTAGAACGGCTGCCCCTGCTGGTAATTGCTGATGAGGTTCGTCAGGAGTTGCTGCACCGGTGCCTGCATCTGTCCTTCGATGTCGCCGCCGCTGGCCCCGGTGCCCTGCGCCGCCCAGCCCTTGCCGGTGCTGGAAGCGCTGTTGTTCATGCCGCTGATCCAGGGGTTGACGACCTGGCTATAAATTTGCTGCGGCGTCGCGTTGGCGGAAATCTTCCCGCCCTTGATCGCACTGTCGATCTGGTTCGCCATGTCGGTGGTGAACTTGCCTTCACCCATGCGGCCGTACTGCTGGTAGAAGGGCAAGTCGCTCGAGCGCATGTCGAACAGGCCCGCGAGCGCCTGGAAATCCCCGGCGCCGCTGCCACCGGACACGGCGTTCTGTGCGCCTTGCGTCGCGGCGGTTTGTTCGCCTTGCTGTTGGGCGGCGACACCAGGGGCCGCATACGGGCTCGGTCCGTTGCCGCCACCCAGGTGCGCGTTCTTGAACGCCGATATGTTGGCGCCCTGTAGTTCCGGGTGCGCTGCGAGGTAGGCTTGTGTCGCCTTGGAACCGCCCGTGTCGTAGGCGTTCAGGAACTGCCCCCACGTGCCTTGCTCAGGATCGGTTGCGCCAGGGCCCAGTGCGCTGGACAGCGCGCCAATCGCGCCACCCGCGAGCGCGCCGATGCCGGTGCCGATGACCGGCACGATCGACCCGACCGCAGCCCCGGCTTCAGCGCCGTTCAGGGCGTCCGAGCCGGTCTTCCCGGACTGCCAGTTATTGACGGCGTTGTAGACGGCAAGCGGGGCAGCAATTTCACCGCCGGCCGAACTCAGTGCGCCAGAGGTGGCGCCGGAGAGCGCGCCAGTCTGCGAACCGAGTTGGCCGGCCAGGTTCAAGCCGCTGCCCAACGCCTGGCCGTACCCGCCCACGCCGCCGGTTTGCAGGCCACCGTACAGGCCGAGCGCGGAGCCGAGGTCATTGCCGATGCCGGTGAGGCTCGATGTCCCGGTGGTGTTGCCGGCGAGCTTGGCTGCGTTTGCCGCGGCACCAAGATCGCCGCGCGCGCCGCCGGCCTCCAGTCCGCCCACGATGCCGAGCGCGTTACCGGCGTCGCCGGTGAGACCCGAGAGTGTCGGCGCGTACTGGCCTAGAGTGTTCAAACCACCACCCAACATCTGTGTGTTGGGTGCGGAGGATTGCGGTTGTGTTTGCGGTTGACTGCTCGCGAGACCGGCGATGAGTGGTGCGAGCGCGGCGCTGGCGGTGCCACCGGTCAGGAGCTGGGCAAGCGGACTGCTGGCGGTGCCGGCTGGCGTGTACGCCGAACCACCAGAGGAACTGCCACCGGGGGTGTTACTGCCGCTGAATCCATACGTCGCGCCCGGTTGCGCGAATGGACGGGCAGCAGAGCTACCGGAACTCTGAGTCCCTGGCGGCGCCGTCGGCACGCTGCCCGCAAGACTCTGGAGGGCTTGCAGGTATGCGAGGCTTTGGCTCAGGTCTGGCAAATGGCCCTCAGTTGAGTGAGGGCCGCTGCGCGGTGGCGCAGCCCAAAGGAACGTCCGCCCACGGGGCCGACGATTACGCGTTCATAACCGTTAGCGACCCATCCGTCAAGGCTTTAGAAGCTCGCCGTGGTCGCAAGCGCCGCGTTGAGTTCTTCGGCCCACGTCTCCCAGTTCGTCCCCGGTGTCGGCAGTTGCAGCAGCTGCAGTTGCGGTTCCTGTATCACCTGCGCCGCCCACTGCTCGAAAGGCCCAGGTTGCGGGAGTGCGAGCACGCTCAAGTTCGCGTACACGAATGCCTCCGTCCACTCCTGCTGAGTCTTCCCAGCTGGCGATACCAGGTAACAGCAGCGCCCCTTGCGCTTGGCGGCCTTGTGCTTGGCGTAGGCAGTCGATGAGATACCCAGCGCCGACATCGCCCCTGGGTTGCCGGTGGCCAGTGGCCCGTGTCCGACCATCGCCGAGATCGCCAGCGTGCCCAGGGACCCGCTACCGGCCGCGGCGGCCGGTCCTGCGGTACTGCTGGTCGCCAGCGCGCTGAGCATTCCCGCACCGCTCAGTGCTCCCTCACCCGTAGTCGCGGTTGCCGCGAGTGTCGCCAAGGTTCCGGCGCCGGCAGCGGCCGCAGCGCCCGTCGTGTCGCTAACCGCGAGTGCCCCGAGTGCGCCGCTGCCGGTGATACTTCCCTCGGCAGCGGTCGCCGTGATGACGATGGTCGTGAGCGCACCGCTGCCGGCGGCCCCTCCATCACCGACCGTGCTCGAGGCACCGAGCGCGGCGAGCGCACCAACGCCCGTAAGTGTCGATTCACCGGCAGTTGAACTGACTGCCAAGGCGTCCAAAGAACCTGCGCCGGTGAGCGCCGCGGACCCGACGGTGGAACTCGCGCCGAGCGCGGCAAGCGTTCCGGTGCTCCCGGTGACTTGGCTCGTGGCCAATACACCACGCAAGAGACTGAGCGGGGTGGTGAGCCGCAACCCCGGCCGTTGCACGGACTGGGTGCCTTGCGCGGGGATGCCGATGAGCGTGGCGGTCGCGACCGTGATCGACGCGGCGAGCGCGACCAACTGCCCGACATTATTGGTCTCGGTCTTGCCGCGCAGACGGCTGTTCGGCGTGCCCAGGCGTAGCGTCGGCCGTCCCGCGGCCGGACCAGGAGCCGAACTTGAGGCGGCGACCAGCGCGAATTGCAGGACTACATAGTCATCCGTGGACCCCCCGGAGACCGTGAAGGTGGGCGTGAAAGCCGCCCCGGTCCCGGCGTATTCGAAGATCGCGTAGTTGGTCAGCGGACCAGCGGCGGCAGTACCGGACAGGCGTGTGGTCGGACTGCCGTTGGCGGCGGTGATCGTGCCGGCGGACGCGGAAATGTCCGCGACGACGACGATGAGCAGGTCGCCGGGCTTGACGGTGATCGCACTGCCGACGAGTGCCCCGGCTCCGGTACCGGGGGCGGCCTTGACGAGGATCGAGGAATTTTTAAGCGCCGCGACCCCGGCGTAGTCCAGGCCGATGCCCTGCATCGTGTCGCCGCTTGCGGTGAGCGTGACGGTGGTCGAGGAGCCGGCCGCGGATGCCTGATACCACAGGCTCCAGGTATCGGCGAAGCCGTCGTTGAAGTTCGGCAGCCCACCGCCGGATACCTGCTGCATCGGCGGCCCGGTGCTCGCCGCCTGCGTGATCGTGGCGGTGCCGGTAGTGCCGGTAACGCCGACGACGAAGAAGAAGTCGCCGGGATTAGGGGTGAACGCCGCGCTCGCGGCCGGCGAAGTCGCCGCCCAGAACGGGATCGTGGACTTGAACGCGATGCCCACTTAAACCTCCGGGCGTGTGCCCGGCCGGCTTAGAAGCCGGTCGCGGTCATCAGCGTGAGGCTGTACGCCAGGAGCTGGATTGAGTTCGCGGTCGTCACGCTGAATGTCGAGTACAGGTCCGTAAGTTGCGAAACTGTCGAATCGAACGCCACGCCCAAGGTCGATGCTCCCGTCGCCGTACCGGAGTACGGGATGATCTGGCCGCCCGGTCCGGGTCCGGTCGCGCCCAACGCCACGTTCACCGAAGCCGGCGACAGCCAGTAGCCGGTGTAGCGGAACTGCGCGGACGTGCCGACCACGAAGGCAGTCATCAGGATTTCCAAGTGCCAGGGCGTGTTGGTCTGCGCGACCGTGTTAAGCGTCATCGCGCCCGTGCTCACGTTCGCCGCGGTCGCCATCGCGAAGTCAAGCGTTAGCGTACCGGGGGTGGTGACCACGGTAGTGATTATCCCGGACGCCTTAAGCAGGAGCTGGTCCCCGAGTTGCTTGATGGAGTTCGCCGGCAGCGTGAAACGCCCCTGTGTGGAACCCACGGTCATCGAGGTACGTGTGCTCGTAGACGCGATCGCCGTGCCGGGCTGCTGCAGGGTGTCGAGTGTTTGCCAAAAACCTTGTGCCATGACGAAGCGCTCCTATGCCTTCTGAATGCTGAACTGCCCGGCCGCGAAGCTCGGCGTGATGCCGTTGGACACGATAAGTGGAGATTGCTTGTAGAGGATGCCCGACCCGGTGGAGGTCGTGTTAACCGGGTTACCGTTCGCGGTGGTGGTCGAAAGCGTCAGCGTCTGGCCGCCAGGGGCCGTGCCGACATAGTACGTGGTGCCTTCCGTGAGTCCAGTCGGCAATCCTTCTGTGCCCGGCAACTGCCATACACATACCCGATCGTTGGCCGCCGGGGTGTAGCCGTATACGGTCAGGACGCCAGGGGAGGCGTTGGTACAGGTGAAGGGGATCGCCGGACCGGCTACCGGACCCAAGGGGCCGAAGGCGAGCAGAGTACCGGCCCCGGAGGATGATAGACCTACGCCCCAGTTGGTGAGCGTGTCACCAGTCGCGCCGCACGCGGCGAAACTGATCGTCGCGGCGTTGACGACGTTCGAAAAAGTCGTACCCGATCCCTGCGTGACTGTCCAGCCGCCGGTGGTGCGTGCCACCGCGATGCGCGCGTAGTTCGTGTACGCGGTCTCTGAGGTGGTCTGCGAGCCGGTCGGGCCAGGATCGGCATTGTGCAAGGACACGTAGAGGTTCGTGGCTGGGGCCGCGGCATTTTGCGCCACGGTGTTCCAGGCACCGGAGAAGGTGGCCGTGAACAAGGCTTGCAATTCCGCGTAGCTATCGGCGTAGGTAAGGATTGCCATTGGAAGTCCTCTATGGGCCGTCCACTTCGACGACACAGGTTCGTAATTGGATACTGTTTGCAGCGGCCGCTGTTCCCCATTGCGCGGTAAGCACAAGATCAGAAGCGACGGTAGTGTCCACAGTAAAAGTTCCCGCGTTGGCCATCGGTAGTGCGGCGATTGCCAACGCTCCGGCCGCGAAGGCCGCGTAACCTTGCCCCTCGATGACACCAATCGGCCCGACTGCCTGCATGAGGATTTGTGCCTCGGCCGACCAACCAATATTGGAGGCTGATGCCTGGAGTGATAAGGACCCGGAGCTACACAGAAGCGTGCCCGCGACACCACCCCACCGTAGGCGCAACGTGAGTCCCAGGTTCAAAAGTCCGGTACTAAAGATCCCGAAAGTCCGCAGCCTGATAAGCGTCGTCGGTAGCGTCGCTCGTTGCGATTGCAGGGGGTAGGTAAAATATTGGTCAAAGACGGTCTCTGCCGCGGTATTCACGACAGCGGTAGACGGCCCGGAATTGACGTACACCATGCGCAGTGCGCCCGCGGTGTTGCCGGCTGTGACGAGTGCGGTCATTACTGAGTTCGACGCCCCTGGTCGGGTTGAATGTAACCGATGTGTTTGCCGGCCTGGTAAGTGCCCCCGCGCACGTTACTGTCGAGCGTGAGCGTAATCTGGCGCGCCGAGGCATGAACCGGTACCTGCTGGGCGCTGCCGGTGGCCGGGGGCGCCTGGAAGGTGGCATTCGTGAAGGGCGCGAATTGTGCGCGCGCATTGCCACGTACGTTGGCGGTGAGGGTCATCGCGCCCGTCTGCACCATGTCCGGGATGATCGTGTCGATATGCAGGTTATGGTCCTGCGGCATCTGGAAGGACTCGGTGGAGATCACCGGGGTGGTGTGGTAACTGTGAACGGCGTTGGTGTTGCCCACGTCCACCTCGTCCACGCCCGTCTCGTGCTGCCATAGGCGGTAAGTGCTGCCCTGGTACAGCGCGGTACCAGACATGAAGTTGCCGCCCGCGATGACGTTCTGGATGCCGAACGAGCGCCCGCCGTTGGGAAGCTGAGTGTCGTACCAGGTGTTTTCACGGTAGTTAAAGATCGCGGCGTGGCTAGGTTCGGTGGCGCCAAAAAGCGGCGCACAGAACCAGATTTCCCCGTAGCGCGAGTTCTTGAGTGCGAACACCTTTTGTGCGTACTGTCGGTTCAGATTGTCGAAGAACCAGTTGAGGTTGCGCGTGTTGGGGAGCTCGCGCATCACGCCGTTGAACATCAAGAAGCGATCCACGCCGGCCCAATAGAAGGTCCCGTCGGACTCCACCACCGCGTTGTGCGACAGGATGCTCGAGTCCGTGCTCAGCGTGTCGAAGGCGAAGCCCTGCGGTGCGCCGATGAAGTACACGCGGATCAAGGAATCCAGTGACCACGCCAGCGCCGACGGCGTAAAGCCACCGCCGCCGCGCAACGGCAGCACGCGCACGATCTTCTGCGAGGTCACACGCGCCGCTCCGGCGCTCCCCGACCCATCATCCGTGAAGACCAAGGGCTTGGCCGGGAACGACCACTGAAAGAGGCCATTTGAGCCGTACAGAATGGTGTAGGGCGGCAGCACACACACACCGCCCGTTGCGTCCGTGGCGATCGCGGCATCCGTGTCGAGCACCAGCGCGGTGGTCGCATAGATGGGCCCCGAGTAGAGTTTCCCGGTGGCCGTTCCATAGGCGATGTCGGACAGGGCCGGCGCCACGAAAGCCAGCAGTTGCTGCTGCCCGGACACGATGTCGTAGTAGGTGTCGAGCTGCCAGACATTGTTGGGGTCGGTCGTGAAGCCAGCTGGTGTCCGCTCGGCCGGGATGCTCGCGGTACCGTACTGGTCGATCTGCACTGACTCGATGCCGGCGGCGAAGCCGGAATGCACATAACTCAGCCCGCTTTGCGTCTGTGCCAAGAGCGCGCGTGAGAGGCCAGTCAGGTTCGGCGTGAGGGCCTTGTAGCCGCCGATCTTGCGCGGGCGTCCGTACTGGAACCGACACCAGAGTGCATCCGTGTACGCCTGCGCTGAGTACAGCGTGCTGTCGCGTTGAATGCCCGGTTCGAACTGCAGGGCAAAGGGGGTAAAGCTCATCCCACCCCCAACGTGATCGCCCAGGCGTCGGACGCCGACAGGACGGCCAAGGATGCCTGTGCGGAGGCCACGCTCGTCGCCTCAAAGAGCGCCACACCAAGGGAAGTCCCCCCCAGGTTCGTGAGCGCCTGGGATGCGGTGGTCGCGGCCGTCCCACCCTGCGCAATGCTGATCGGCACGCCGATGCCGCTGGTGCTGGCGTTCAGGACATTCGAAGCGTCGCAATAAAGGATGAAGCGTGCGGCGTTCGTGATCGTGAACTGCGTGGCGCCCCCGATCTGCGCAGCGGTGCCGATGCCGAGCGTGAAGCCGCCAGTGGTTTCATTGTCCACCCAGTATTGCTGGATGGTGGTCGGAACCTGGATGTTGGTGTTACCGGCGAGTGCCCCGGTGAAGCGGTAGGCGACCTTGCCTTGCTGATTCGCCGGCAGCACGTAGGTGCCGGACTGTCCGGCCAGTGATACGACCTGGAAGTTGAAAATGTTCGTCTGGATGGTGCCCAAGCCGATCGTGAACCAGCCCACGCCGTCGGTGACCACAAAGGCGGAGTCGGCGATGTTGAAGGTCACACTCGCCGCGCCATTGATCAGGTCCGCGCCCTGGGTGGCGACGACGAGCGAACCGGTACCGGAGTCGCGCACCTGGATGTAGAAGTTGTTGCCGACGCTCGCCGCCAGGGGGAGCGTGTAAGTGCCGGCGCCCCCGGCCCAGTTCAGGAGGTTGTCGCGATCGGTGGCCGCCACGTTGTAGTTGGTGGACAGCGTGGTCACGGTCATGATCTGCTGGATCATCGGACCCAGCGCGGCGAGTCCCGCACCGGCCAAGGCTGCGGCATTGGCGCTCGTCGTCGCCGCCCCGAACTGGAAGGCGAGCCAGGACCCGCCGGGGGTCAGATTGTTCGTGAGGGCCAGGTAGTAGCAGGCACCGCTGGCGATGGTGACGATTGCATTGCCGCCGCTGTCGATGACGTTGAAGGGCGACGACCCGGAGTTGAAAATCAGGCCCTTCTCACCGAGTGAGGTGTTCTGCGCGTTGGGCATCTGCACGATACAGCCGGCGCCCAACGGGTTGAGGTTGTTCAACAGCGCGAGAACGGTGGAATTGCCGGGGACGTTATCGACCGGCCACGCGAGCTGCACCGTTGCGCCGGCCTGGACGGAGTATTGCTGGAACGTGGTCGGCGACGGGAGCACCGTCAGACCGGCATTCAGCGGGGATACGTAACCCTGGCCACTCATGCTGCGGCGCCTCCGGCGACGGGCTGATGCGTCTGCGCGCTGCGCGTCACCATGTCTTGAATGTTCTCGTTCGATAGCGCTTTCATGCCGGTCGTGAAGGCGCCTTCCCAGGTCTGGATACGTTGGTCGTCCTTGAGGAACGGCGCACACTCGAGGAGCGCGGAGTACAGGAGCACCTCCGGCGCGTAAATCGAAATCCAGTTCTGCGTGTTCACTGCGTCGAGCAACGCTGGCATTTCCCAGTACAGCACCTCGAACGGGTACGCCTGGTCCGGGGTCGGCGCCACGACCCAGTTGTTATAGTCGTAATCGGCGTAGAAGCGCGGCTTGTCGGTCACGCTGTCGTCGGGGTTATAGGCACGCACGAACTCGTAGGCGCGCTGGAAAATCGGCGTACGCACCGTGTACATGCCGGTGACGGGGTTGAAGTTGCCGTAGTTGAAGCTGATGGTTTCGCGCCAACGATCGGGCTTGGGCATGATCGGGGTGCCGGCGGTGAAGCTGTTATTCATCGGGCGCTGAAAACCGAGGATCTTCAGTTCCCGCGAGATGCGCCGCTCGGCGTTGTTGATCAGCCGGGGCAGCTGGTTCAGCACGGTGGTGTCCGTGACCTGCCCGCGCTCGAGGTACGCCTGCAGGTCGGTTTGCAGCGTGTTGAAGGTCATTGCCGTAGCCATCAGCGTCTCACTTGAACTTCGGCCCGGAAATCCACACCACCAGCGTTTTGCGCACGCCGCGGGTCACCGGCGTGACGCGGTGCATGATCCAGCTCGGGAAGGCGTAGACGAGCCCGCGCTGCTTGGCGGCCGTGGTGATCGTGGCACCGTACATGAGTTCGAGGTCGCCGCCTTCGTAGGTCGCCGGGTCTGATAGCTGTAGCACGAGCGAGAGCTTGCGCGGTGGAGCGTTGGACACCCCCTTGTCCATGTGCCAGGTGTAGTGATCCCGGTCGTTGCCGTAGATCGTGAACTGGAAATCCTCGACAAACCCATACAGGTCGAAGTCGAAGAACTGCCCGTTGAGCTTGCGGGCGATGAAGGTCAGCCGGTCGTACAGCCACTGGCTGTTGTCGGTGAGGGCGATCCAGGCCGTACGCGCCTTGCGCAGCGCGAGGTCCACAGTCTTCGCATCGTTCACGACCGCCAGATTCGCCGTGAGGCTTTCGCCGAGTGTGACAATGCGGTTCAGCTCCTCGTCCGTGAAGCCGTTCTCCCAGGTCGCATAGGTCTGCTCGTTGGTGGAAAGATCGGGGGCCGGGGCGAACTGATAAGCGCTCATTTGTGTACCCAGCAGTGATCGCGGTAGTGACTCTCGTGCGCCTGGCGCTTGCGACGCGTGAGTTCGAGGTCCTGCAGTTCCCGCGCGCAGAAGACATCCGCCGTGTATCCCTTCAAGAGCGCGTCGCGCCGGATAGGAATAGCCTGTACCAATGGGGTGCCTTGCTTGATGACGCCGGTGAAGTTTGCCTCGTGGAAGAAGAACGGGAAGTTCACGAACTCGAGGTAACGGTCGCAATCAACCAAGCCGCTCAGGCACTGGAAACGCGGGTCCGGCCGGTTCAGCGGTGGCACGAACAGCACACTGTAGCCGGGCGGTGCCTTGATCGCCCAGTAGTTCAGGAACTTCATCGGCGGCTTGGGCAGGCTTTCGTGCCCCTCGACCTGCGCGGCGGTATGGTTCTCGACCATCGGGCGGTAGTAGTGCCACTTGTACGTGACGCCCGAGGCGTCTCCGTTGGTCACGAACTCCACATCCGCGGCGAGCGGGATGATCCAGCCCGCCGTGAGCGCGTCCAGGAACGGCGGACAGCGCTTGATCGTGCTGTTCTCGAGCTTGTTGTCGCCGCCGACTTTGGGCTTGAGATCCTTGAACCACTCCGGCACAAATTTACGCGCCGGGTACGGCGGCGGGATCACGCCGCGGTCCTGCGCGTAGCACAAAAATTTGAGCTTCGGGCTACGCACTGGCCACCTGCGGCACTAGGTTGCTGGTCGGCAGCGCGGTGAGGTTAGTGCAGATGTTCAGTTGTGTCGTCCCATCATCGTAGTGCTCGGTCCAGTGGACATACGGGAACTGTGTGACCGCCACCGGGCCACCCGCGAACGTCCAGGAACTGATGGCCGCGTGGACCGATGGCCACTGTGCGGGGTCCGCGTACCACAACTCCTGAAACGGGATCGCGTGCGTGACAAGAAATGCGCGCATGGCCGCGCAGGTCGCGGATGCGCCCACTTCCCCCGGCGCGCCATCGGTGTAGAGGAACACGCTGTCGATGTTGACCAGCGTGCTCATTGGCGCCCCCACGAAGCGTTGACGATACCAGGCGCCGCTCCCGTGCCGATCGCGACCGTATAGACCGTATACGGCGTCACCGCAGCATTCACATTGGTGATGGGCTGGCTGCCGGCCGTGCCGGGGTTGCCCGCACCACCGGGACCGCCGGGGTTGCCGGGATTCCCGGCACTGCCTGCGGAGCCAGGTGTACCGGCGTTGCCGGGATTAGTCGGCGAGCCGTTCGAGGTGCCGCCATTGCCGTTCACCGCACCGGACACGTTGCCGGGGTTCCCGGCTGCGCCTGGGGTGCTGGGACTGTTGTGCCCCACGCCCGCCCCACCACCACCCGCGCCAGCGGGGTTGCCGGGGTTACCGGCGTTGCCGGCTCCTCCAGCGTTGCCACCCGATCCAGCGCCGCCGCCAGGACCACCGTGGCCACCGGGGAAGGCTGCCACCGGGCCGAACGTGCTGGCGTTGCCCTGGTTGCCGCTCGGTCCGGGATTGCCGAAATTGCCGATGGCACCCGGTGTGCCCGCGCCACCACTACCGCCTGGTGAACTCGCGCCGCCGCCACCACCGCCGCCGGGGCTGCCGATGTTCGCGGGCGCGATGTTGTTCCCGTTCGCCCCTGCTCCGCCGCTCCCAGCGCTCGGATTGCCGCCCGGTCCACCACTACCACCGGCCAAACCGGACCCGGCGCTGCCGGCCGTGCCAGGGTTGCCACCCGTGCCCGCCGCGCCACCACTCGGTGGCGAGCCGTTGCCAGCCGTGCCACCACCACCACCCGTGCCGCCGGAATTGCCGGCAACACCACCTGGGCCGGCCGTGCCAGGGTTGCCACCGCCGCCTGGAGTGCCGGGATTACCCTGGCCGCCCGCGCCCGTGAAAGTGACGTTGTGGACGTTCCACGGCAGCAAAGCATTGCCGCTCGCGTTGAAAGTCTGCGAGCCGGCCTGCGCCATCGCCTTGTAACGCATCATCACGCGGCTCCAATCACCTGGGCGCCGTAGAGGGTGATTACGCCTGCGATGTTCACGGCGGTGATCTGAATGATGTCAGTCTTACCGGGCGTCGTCGTGAGCACCGGCGTGATGCCGTTGTCCCACTTGACCGTGGCCACGGAGCCGTTCAGCCAGATGGTCGGCAACGGACGGCTGCCGGTGGCGTCCTGGATCAGCACCAGCATGCAGTTCTGCGCGGTGTTTTGGGTCAGCGCGATGTTGGTAATGTTGATCGTGATGAAGCCGGCGAGCGTGACTTCCGTCACGTTGCTGTTGAAGGCGTTCGCCGCGACCACCCCGGTGCTGACCGTGCCGGCGTTGTTCACGCTGTCGGCCAGCGTAGCGGTGGACCCCCAGTTGGGCGTCAGACCAGGGCCGTTCGTCACCAGTACCTGGCCGGGCGTACCGGCCGCGCCGCCGAAGTCCCACTCCCCGCGCCAGGCGATCGGGGCAACGTCCGTGCCGTTGCCAAATTGCAGGCCCGCGGACGAGAGTGAGGCGATGATCTGCCCGTTGCCGCCGATCAGCAGGATCGTGCCAACAAAGACGTTTTGGCCGGCTGGAGACGGGTCAGGGCCGAGCATTATTGAATCTCCGCGACGCTCATGTTCACATCCAGCGACAGCGCCACGTTCGAGGTCACGAACACCTTGTCGCCGGCATTGAGGGCCTGGCGGTTGTTGTTGTTGACGACGTTGATGCTGGCGCCGGTCGGCACGGGCGTGTTCTGGCACAGATAGGCGTAGTTCGTGCCGTCGTAGATGGCGACCGAGGCGAAGACGGTGCCGGCGGTGGTGTTGGCCACGACGAGGCCGGTGACGTAGACGCCCGTGGTGACCGAAGGCGCGGCGTACGAACCGATCTGCACGGCCGTTGTGCCGATGCTCTTGGAGTATTGGCGCTTGACTGCGGTGGCCATTTAGGTTCCTTCGAGGGTATCTGAGCCGGTGGTGGTGGTCGCATCCGCAGGCGGCCAACCCGGATCGCCAGGCCCGATCGGGTTCGGGTTATCCACGGGCACGTCCGGGCGTGTGAATAGCAGCGTGATCTGGTCGGGTGGCCGCGGCGGCAGACGGTAAGGGTCGAGCTGGTCCATATCCTCACGGCACACCTTCAGGCCCGGCGCGTTCGGATCGTCGTAGAGTTCGTCAATGAAGAACTTCTTCGCGCAGCGCGCACAGATGCCGATGCCGTAGGTGGCATGCCCGTCCGGCTTGAGGAACCACGTCATCGCGTGTACCCCCAAATTTGCGGCACGATCTTGGTGGGCGCGTTCTCGCGTTCCTCGCCCTTGGCGGCTGCGAGGGATTTCGCCGCGTAGGTCTGACAGACCGCGAGCATGCCGGGGTCGGCTTCCGGGTGCCGCGCGAGACTTTCCGCTAGTCCGTCAATGATGGCCGGCAGCCAGCGCGGCGGGACTTCGATGCGCTGCGTAAGCGTGCCCACGTCCTGGATGTGGCGGTGGCGGAAGACCACCAGGCACCCGCTTTGCTGGTCGGCGAGTTGCGGCACCGGCCACAGGTGAATGGTTGGCGTCATCGACCGCTCGAACCAGAACTGGCGCGGCGTGCCGGGGAAGGCGCGATTTGGCAGCTGGCTCCACTCGTCACGCGAATATGGATACATCGGGATTTCGTAGAGCTGTGAAAAGAACGACACGCTGCCGATGTTGCTGCCCACCACGCTCCATTGCGACGCGGGGACACTGCCGTCGAGGTCGTAGAAGGTAGTCTGACCGGCATAGGCGTTCGGCGTTTCCGACAGCAACGCCTGGCCGTTCATCAGCACTTGGAAGGGTCCAGCCGGTCCTGACCAGGTGATGCCGATGGTCGGTACCTGGGTGGGCGTCGGCGGTGCGTAAGTCGCCGAGCCGCTCTGCAGTACCGACATCTGCCGGTAGTTCACATTCTTCAGGTCCACGGTTGAGAACGGCATCACGACGCCGGCCGTACCTTGCGTGAAACCAAAGAGGTCGGTCTCGATCGCCCACAGGGGCGTTGGGCCGTTCGCGAGGCCCACCAAGAGCAGGTAGAGCTCGTCCTTGGCCACGTGTACGAGTTCGTCGGAAATCTTCGCCGACGGCACGCGGCAGCGGTTGAAGGCGCGCGCGATAATCTTACCGGTGTCGAAAACGTCCTGGATGGTGCCGGAGGTCGCGATGATCTGCGCCTGCGCGTCCCCATCGACGTAGAAGGCCGGCGCGCCATAGGGGGTAGGGACGGGTCCGGTGAGCTGGATAGCGGCGCCATTGGCGACGTGGTTCGCCTGGGTGGGAGTTGTGAGATCAACCCCGAACTGGAACGTGCCCACGCCGACCGGCGCCAGGAGGATCTGGTAGGCGCGCCCGGCGACCGTCGGCGCGCTGATCGGGAAGGTGGCCAGTCCCGCGGTCTGGAGCGTGAGCGTGGCAGACAGCGCGAGTTGCTGCAGCACCCCGTCGTAGAGGCCCATCACGAAGGTGGACGCCGTGCCGGGCGTGATCCAAGCGTTCAGCGTGACCGCGAGTCCCGTGGCTTGGGCGACGAACGGCAACGCCGCGATGTAGGCGCCGTCCGTATTGGACGGACCGGGGCCTGAGTATCCGGTGAAGTTAGTGTCGCCGACGAGTAGTGTCATGGGCCCTCGGTTGAACGAGGGCCGCTGCGGTTACGCGCAGCCCAGCTACCGCGTCTACCCGATGGTCTTCCCAGGGCGAACGCTCCACGGTTCATACCCGGTATCCGTACGCACGTCAAGAACAGGGGTATTCGGCACCAGCGGCTGGAAGCCGGAGCCGATTTTCAGTGCCGACAGGAGCGAGTTGCTCAAGGACAACCCGGCGATGTTGCCGATGCCGGTGAGGTTCGCATACACCGTGGAGTTGGACTGCCATAGTCCCGTAATCTGCCCTAGGGTGATCGGGGTGAGGAAGCCAAAGAAAGTCGAGTTCGGCGGAGCGATCGCCCCCAAAGAACCGGCGCCGACGAGTGTGCCGTAGAACAGCGAGTTCGACTGCAGGATGGCTTGCAGGAAGGCAGTCGTGTTCGCCGCGCTGTTCGAAAAGGGAAACATGCGGAACTGGCTGTCGGCGTACGGTTGCACGCCGGGGCTTGGCTGACCGAGCGGTTGGCCGACTTGCAAGGCCGCGAGACCCAGCGGCCCGAAGGCGGTCGAGTTGGATACCAATAGGCCGTTGATCTGGATGTTGACAACCGGCGGCAACGTACTGAACGGGAAGCGCTCGAACTGCGTTTGCGGATTGGGCGAGTTACCCGGACCCCAAAGCAGTGACAGAAGCGGCGCATTCGAGGTCGGCGGCGGGAAATACGGTTGCAGCGCATTGGCGTTGCTGAAGGGGAAGGACTGGAACTGCGCCTGGGCGACCGGGGAGATGCCGGGGCCGGGAGCGGCGGTGCTCGCCTGCGAGGTGGGCTGCACGCCGAACACGAGGCTGATGCGCTCGTAGGCGGACCCGGCCGTGCTCACGTTCTCCGAGACGCCGTCCGCATTCCAGGACTGCACGCTCGAGGTGAAGATCGCCGCGCCCGTATCCCCGAGCGCCATCGAGGCTTGGGCGTTGCTCGACTGGGTCTTGGCGACCGTAGTGGTGACGGCGCTTTCAAACGTCCCAACGTTGGCGCCGTACTGCGTGGTGCCGTTGTTGTTGACCGCGGCACTGAAGCCCCAGGCCCCGGCGCTGTCGTTGGTGACCAGCGTCGTGACCGTGGCCCGGCTCGTCAGATTCAGCCACACCTGCGGTGCCACCGGCATGCCGATATTGACCGCATGCGTGCCCGTGGTGGTCGGCGTCGTGCCGACAACGGCGGCGGCCGCGGCTGTCGATGTCAGGTTTCGGAATGCAATGATGATCGCAGTCGTCGCGACGCCGGTCTGTGAGCCCCGCGCCAGAGTGAGTGTCGAGGGGCCGACCGAGCTGATCGTGTAGGTCGTGTTGTCCGACGTGCCGCCGGTAATCTCATGCCCCATGTCCGCCGTGCCGACCCGTGCCGCAACCTTCGTCGGCGTGGTCTCGTAACCAATCCCCGACCCCATGCCGACCGAATTGGCGCCATCGAAAAACGCCATCGAAAAGTTGTGGTGGCCCACCGCATCCAGTACCGAATTGTTGCCGGCCCACACCACCATCACGCCGGTCGGGACGCCGGTCAGGTTGTGCGTGACGATGGCACTCGTGTTGGAGCCTGAAATGGTGGTGCTGCTGACGCGAAATTCCCAGTCGCTGCCGGCAAACATGAGGACATTGGCCACGTGGGCGATGCCGTCGTTCGAGGCCAGCGCCAGTTGCACGCCGTTCGGCAGCGTGGCGTTGTAGCCGCCGGAAAGGCTCACGGCGCCTAAGGTATTGGACAAAAGCCTGATAGCAGTTGTCGCGGAGCACCCGCTCCACTGAGAAGTATCGCCAGGACCTGCGGTCACCGCGTCCTGGGCATTTTGCACAAAATTGACGTTGCCACCGGCTGAGTCGCAGGCCCCGATCCAAAACCCCATGCCGGCCGTGATAGTTGCGTTTGCCGTCGGGGCGCCACCCCACATAAGCGCGCCCTTCCAATCATTGGAAATCAGGGGGTCGGTGACGTTGAACGTCGTGTTGGAGGTTGGCAGTTGGACTTGCTGCAGGGATGGCTTCATGTCCCCTGCCTCAACACCAGGCCGGCACCGTAACCATAATTCTGCATCGTGACCGTGCCGCCGTTAGCGGAGCTGATCGCAGCTCCTGTATTCACGGTGGTATCTCCGTAGGCCATCGTCGCGCCCACAGGGGTTTGTGACGCGCAGTAGAAGAGCCCGGTCCCTACGTTAGTGACCGCGACAGAATCGCTGGCGTCCAGGTTCCCGTTACCGTTCACTTGCCGCGGCATCCACAGCGCGACACCATTTATGAAGCGGCGCCGCCAGATGCCGACGTTATTACCATTGGCACTCGTGAACGTCGCCCAAGGACCCAACTGCGGCGGGTCGAGCGCGGTCCCGAGCCAGTTGAAAGCGAGAGCGTTGTTGTTTGCCGCCTGCCGCATTTCGTCCCACAGCAGCGCATTGGCTGGGCCGATGCCGTTTACAACATTGGGCGCGAACCAGTGGTCCCCTATGATGCCAGCGGCCACCATCATCCGCAGACCACTCCAGTCCGCAGCGGACCAACTTGACTGCGCAGTGCCTAACTTGCCGACTCCACCACCGGGGAAGCCGCCGGCCTCGAAGATGATGACGCCGCCGGGGTTGCAAAACGTCCGCGCGTAGGAGAGCCACTGCATGAACGCGCCGGGGGGGCTGTTGTCAAATGACTCTAATGCAAAACTCGCCCCGAATGCGTACTGCGCTTCCCACGCATCAAAGCCGGCCGATTGGTAAATCCTAGATAGCCCAGGGTTTCCTGCAGTGCCTTGGATGCTGGCCGCGCCATTCGCAATGATCATCAGATTCGGATTTATTGCCTTGAACGCAGCCACCGCATTGGCATGCCCTTGTTGCAGCGCCTGGTGCGCGCTCGCAACCACTCCGCTGTTAGGCGTGCTCGGCCACTGCACCAGTGGATTAGTAAAACCCATCCAGTTCGCTGCTGACGACCCGACCGCCTGTAGGGTGGCAGACAGGTTGTCGTAATAGATCCCATCGAGCGAGGAGTCGGCAGCGAGATTGTGTGCTTCGTGATACTTGGATTGACCGAGTCCATTGACCAAGCTGTCAGTCCAATATCTTGCATATAGATGCCAAACGTCGAGCCCGACCAAATCAGCCGGAACGGGGTTGCCGCTGATCGTCACCTGCGGCATTTGCTGAACGTTGAACGAAGTCCATTGCTGCCATCCGGCCCCAGGAAAACCGTCGTAGGGCAGCGCGTTGGTGGTCCCACTGCCGGACAGCGACGTGTATGCCAGCATGTTTGCGGCGATCTGCGCCTGCGCGAGCCAGTCCCACCACGACGCTGTGCTGTTGAGCGCAGCTCCCATCCCGTTCGTATACAGGAAGCACTTCTGCGCAATGCCATTGTTGGACGCCGTAGCCTTAAGGCCAGCGAACAACGACTGGAAGGTAAACCCGTAAATTGATTCAACGGCGAAATACTGACCAAGCAGCAGCAGATTGTACTGCGGCAGCACTGTCTGACACGGCAGACCGGCGAGCGTCGTGACGTTTTGAACCGCCTGCTGCGGGGAGCCGCCGTAGAACAACGCCACCTGTGCCGGTTGCGGCACTCCGGCAAACGTGTAGCCGCCACCCCCACCAACTGGCGAAATGGACCGATTCGATACACCGAGCCAGGACATCTACGCCCTCACGAAAAAAAGTGCCCGCGCGAAGGCGGGCACAGGGTTTTGAGCAACGCAAAGTTGCCGTCCGTCAGCATGCTCCTGGTGAGCACACAGTCTGACCTAGATCAGGTCAGGTAGGCCAGGTTGTACTGCTGCAGCGTCATCGAACCGGTGCCCACGGTCTGCGTGAAGAACGAGTCGAAGACGTTCGAGACGGTCGAATCGAAACCCGCGCCCACCACGACGCCACCCGAGACCGGCACGTCGAACTGGCCGTTACCGCCTGCGGAAGCCGCGGGCGAGCCGACGACGGCGATGCTCGACCAGGCGCCCTGCCCTATGAGCGTGGCATTGGTGGAGTTGCCGATCGAGCGGCAGGTGAGGAGAAGATCGAGCCACCACGGCACGGTTGTCTGCGCGGTGGTGTTCAAGTTCATCGCCTGCGTGTCGAAGACGACCGCGGCGCCGACGCGGATGTCGAAGCGCGCCGTGCCAGGCGTGGTCACGACGCAGGAGATGATCCCGCTCGCGGTGATGCGGAACTGGTCGCCGATCTTCATGAGCCCCGCGGGGAAGGTGAAGCGCGCGGCCGGCGGCAGCATCGAGGCGGCGGAGGCCGCCGTGAGTGTGTTACCGGCAACCTGCGCGGTCGTGAGGGTTTGCCACCAGGTGTTGCTTGACATGGTTGTTTCCTACCAGAGTTTCAGCTGCAAGGCGCCGATCGCGAACGATGGCGTGATGTTCTGCGAGACGAGGAGCGGGGTCTGCCCGATGATGACGCCGGCACCGACCGATGACGTATTGACCGGGCTGCCGTTCGCGGACGTTGTGGACAGGGTGATCGCCTGGCCCGCGACCGTGCCGACGTAGTACACGACGCCTTCGGTGATGCCGGATGGCAAGGTGCCGGTCTGCGTCGGGTAGCACGACACGCGGTTGTTGACCGCGTAGGCGGAGTTCGGGATGGTGAGTACGCCAGGGGAGGCGGAGGTGCCGGTGAACTCGAGCGCGGGACCGGAGCCGACCGGACCGGAGCCAATCAAGGTGCCGGTGCCGGAGGCGGCCAGTCCCACGCCAAAGTGCGTAATGGTGTCACCCGTGACGCCGCACTGCGAGAAGTTCACGGCCGCGGCGTTGGTCGCGATCGCGGGCGCGGTGCCACTGACCGTGAAGCCGGTGTTCGTGCGCACGACGGCCACGCGCGCGTAGCTGGAGTACACCGTCTCGTTCGTGCCCTGGTTGCCGTTCTCGCCGGGGTCCGCGTTGTGCAGTGAGATGTACAGGTTTGTCGCGGGCGACACAGATGTGTTCTGCGCGATGCTGGTCCAGGTCACCGCCTGGAACAGCAGCTGCAGGATGCTCGATTGGGTGCCGCTGGCGAAGGAAGCCATTTACCGGCGTCCCCCGCGCTTCATGCCAGGCATACCACCACCGGGTGCGCCCCCACCCAAGGCCCCGAGACCAGGCGGTGGGACGGCCATCGGTGCGCGCAGGACGCCCGGCGCGGCTGCACTGACCATCGGATTCATGCCGCGGCTGCGGTGTTTGGCGCCCATTACGGGACCGGGCATGCGACCGCCATACGCGAAGGGATGCGGGGTCGAGTGGCCGCCGCGCTTCTCCGCCTTGCCATGGTGCTCCTTGTGGATCTGGTGCTCCTTACGGACACCCTTGTGGTCGTGCTCGGTCTCGCGTCGCTCGGACTTCATGCTGATGTGACCGGCACGAATCTCCGGCTGTCCACCGCGCGCTTTGCCGATGCGTCCACCGCGCGCCGCAGCCTCATACGGTTCGCTCTTGGTGCCGCCTGGCTCGTGCAGTTCCTCGCGCTCAATCTCGCCGCCCTTGGCCAGCGGCTTGAACCCGCGCCGCGCCATACGCGCGAAGTTGGCTTCCTTGCGCACCTCGCCGGACTTGGCGTGCAATCCGCGCTCGACCGCTTTGCCGGTCAGGTGCCCAGGCTTCTCGCCCATGCGGCGCGTGAACTTGCCGCGGTGCTCGGGGTTGATGTGCATGCCGCCCTTCGCGTATCCCTCCGGGTGCGTTCGGGTGCCAGCCTCCGGGTAGTCGGCCTTGTCTGGTCCGTCGTTACGGTCGTCGTAGTCCTTGTGCTCGTCGCGCGTCTTACCGCCCTTCGCGTAGGCGTGCGGGGTGGTCTTCTTGCTAACGGTCGCCTTTGGCGGCGTGCCGGCCGGGAATTTCTTCGGGTCAGCGGTGCGTGTGCCAGACTTGATATGTCCGCCGCGCATGTAGCCCTTGACGGCCGAGCCCCCGCAGGAGCCGCTGAAGCCGTGCTCACTGGGGAAGTGGAACTCGTTGCCGTGCGTGAGTTTGGTGCCCATGTTCGTTCCTTATCCGAAGATACCGGCCTGTGCGACGGCCACGCGGAAGGTCCCCGTGCCGGAGTTGGTCAGGAGCCGCAGCGCCGTGGCCGGAGTCGTGATCGACCCGTAGGTGGTCGCGGAGATGCCGGATAGGCCCGTGACCGTCGTCCAGCCGTAGGGGCCGTTCGTGCCGTCGAAGATGTTGTCCGTAGTGTACTGCATCGTGACGTTCGCCGCGCCCGACACCAGCGTGCAGGTGATCGCGGCGTTCAGCGGCGTCAGGTACAAATCGAGCACTACTTCCTGGGACGCCCCAGTGCCCACTGTATCGACGGTGACTGCGTTCACGACGGCCGCGGAGGCGGTGATCGAGGTGACAGTCAGGTAATTCAGCACCGAAGAAACGGTATTCGTGCTCACGCCGGTGATCGTTTCGCCAATCGGACGGCCCTGCTGGTCGGTGCCCTTGACCGTGAAGATGACGGCCGCGTCGTTGCCGCCGGAGGTGATGGCGATGGTGCGCTGCACATCCAGTGTCGCCACGCCCCCGCTGGCGAGCGTGCCGTTGATCAGCAGGGGGCCAGCCCCAGCGGTGGTTTGGGACGCGCAAATGGCGCCAGTCGCCCCGGCGACGAGCGCCCGCGAGAAGATGACTGGGCGCATGCTCTGGCGCGCCTCCTACGTCTGCGTCAGCCCAAAGAGCTGCGCGTAGTTCAGGAGGTTCGATCCCGCGCCCTGATAGGACGGGATATTCGCGTAGACCGCCAGGTGGACCGCACCCGAGGGGGCCGTCTGCATCGCGTACGTGCCGCGGTTGTCCGCCGAGGTGTAGGTGGCCGGGTTGGTCGTAAAGGCGAGTCCTGCGGTAAAGCCGGTGTTCGCCGTCACATAGGCCGCGTTCACGAACAAGGACAGGTACTCGAACTGGTCGATGCGCACCGGGAAGCCGAAAGCGCCCGTGGTGGTCAGGCCCGTGCCGAAGGTGATGTTCGCGGTCGTGGTCACGCCACCGGCCTTGGAGACGGTGATGGCGGTGATGTACTTCCACGCCTTCACCCCGGCCTGCGCAGCCGCCGAAGCAGTCGTGATCTGCTCGGTCATCGGCTGGCCCCAAATGTCGAAGCCCTGGATGGTGCAGACGATGTTGGCGTCACCGGCGTTGGAGGTAGTCACCGTAATCGTGCGCGCGACCATCTGCGCTGGGTCCGCGGCGGCGCAGGCGCCCAGGCGTTGCCACGGCCACGCGGCCACACCCAGCGGGTCCGCGGTGCCGACGCCGACGCCGGTGTTGTTCGCGGCGGTGTTCAGCACCGGGGTGTTGATGACCATGTAGTTGTTCACGTAGTCGAGCGCGACGATCTGCGCGACGAGGCACGACGTGCCCGCAGCATTGCCGGCCCCAGGCACGATCACGAAGGTGCCTGGCAGGTAGAACTTCAGCGGATTCTTCCAGTTCGTGACCGACTGCGCGAGCACGGTCAGGATCTGGTTGGCCGGGAAGGCTTGCGCGGACTGCGTGCCGGGTGCCACAGCTCCGGGGGAGCTGGTGTTGTTCGACAGCGTGGTCGGGGTGGTCGTGCCGGTCGCCGGCAAGGTGAAGATCGCCGCGCCGAAGTCCAGCGCGGTCGCGGTCACGACGTTCGCCGCCACGAAGGCCGGCGGGGTGGACGACAGGCCGTAGCCGGACACCTTGCCGTCTCCGGTGGGATTGGCGGTGTTGCGCGTGGTCGTCCACGGGCATACGGGCACCGCGATCGCGAAGCCCAGCGCGTTGGTCGTGGACAGCGTGACAGCCAAGCCGCCGGATGCCGGCGTAGGCACCACCGCTCCGGAGGCGAGCGTGGCGATACCGGAGGCGTTCGGCGCCTGCGGGAAGGCGTCCAGGAGCGTGATCTGCGGGTTCGAATAGAGTCCGAAGACCTTACCGTAGTTCGGCGCCTGGCCGATCGACAACTCGAAGCGCGGGTCGAGCAGGCCCTCGCCGGCAAAGTTGAAGCTCGGGCCCGCTTCCGGGTTGTCGTTCTGCTGCGGGTTCTGGAACCCGGAGATGATGCACGGTCCGCTGTCGATGGAAACAGACATCAGGATGCTCCTGTCACTGACCAGGCGTTCCGTACAGCGCGCGCGGCTGAGTCGCCCCGACCGCGTACCGCTCCATGCACTTGTAGCGTGCGCTGTCGGTCTCGAAGTCGCCTTCGCCCGAGCGTTGCAGCGGCCGGCGCATGACGAGCTGCAAGCCGTGTGGCGCGTCGGTGAGAATCCACCAGGCGGTGTTGGACGTGAGGCGTGACAGGTTCGCCTGGCCGCCTTTCAGGAGCGCCAGCGACTTCACCGGGTTCACGTCGTTATTCGTGGTGCCGGTGCGCAAGACGCTCTTGAGCAGAACTTCCGCCTGCATGACGTTCGACGGGGCACAGACGATCTTGCGCGGCTCCAGCTGAATGCGCTTGCCGGTGTCGTCCGTCGCCGAACGCACCTGAATGAGCGCCTGCTCGAGCGAAGTCTGCGAGAGGGCGGCCGCGGTCGTGAGCTGGTTCGAGTACGAGCCGCCTCCAGGGATCGGGTGGGCGGGGTTGATCAGCGACACGCCATCGCCCATCGGGTACGCGCCATTGAATGAGCGGTTCAGCACGTTCGCCGGCAGGAGTTCCTTTGTCTCGATCATCGACTGGCCCAGGTGCTCCCCGTAGGTCTTGCCGATGCGGATGTGGTCGCCGTCCTCCGCCAGCACCTTGGTGATGGCAAACGCGAGTCCGTACACGTAATACGGGTAGCGCTTGATGAAGTTCGTGCCGCCCAGGCCGTAGGTGACCGGCTGGCCGTCCGGCACCTCGGGAGCGGCCCCGAAGCCGTACAGCACCGGCTCCTCGTGGTAGGAGCGTGGCGTACCCGTGATCTGAGTGAAGACCTGGTTCCACTCAGGCGTGCGCTGCTTGAAGATGCCGTCGAAGACCTTGTTGATGATCGGCTCAACGACGCTCTTGAACAGACTGGATTGCAGAGGGACGGCCATGTTGGCTCCTGATTACAGCGAGGTGATGACGCTGCCGAACCCGAACTGGTGCTTCGCGATCTGCACGTACATGTTCGGGAAGGCATCGTTCGGCGCGTTGACGGGTGACCCCTGCGGGTTGCTGCACAGACGCAGCTGCCCCTGCGAGCCGGTCGCCACGAGCGACGCGGAGGCGCGACAGGCCGACAATCCACCCGCGCCGGTGCTGCCGGCGGGCGCGGTGGCGGAGATGTCGGTGGAGTTGAAGTTCGCCTGCTTGCCGGCGAAGGAATACAGGTTCGAACCCGTGTTCAGCGCGCCGTCAAACTGGATCTGGTAGACCGTGAGCGGGTCCTCGGTGCCGATCAGGTACACGCGCGCCACGGTGTTCGTGTAGAGCGCGGTCGAGGCGCCCCAGTAGGACGACTCCTGGCCGCGGCCGTTCGCGTCCTGGTACTCAACGCCGGCAAAGATGCCGCAGAAGGCGTCCGTGTTTGCGGCGACCGGCTGAATGACCATCTGTCCGGTTGCCACCGTGACGCCGGCAATGGCCGCGCCCGTGCCGATCACGAACTTGACGGGGGTGTTCTGATAGATCGGCACGTTCATCGTGGACAACAGCACGTTGTCGAAGGCGAGACGGCGGACCTGGCCGGATGGGTGCCAAACAGGCTGCAGGCCGTACGCGGATTGGAGGGCGGGCATGGGCGGTTACCTTTTCCGGTTACTCGGTGAACTGCGGGCGCGGCTCGGCCGACGCCTTCATGAATGACTGGCTGCCGTCGGCGAGTTCGATCTTCACGCCGTCGCCGTTGTGGCGCATGTTCTGCAACGTGGAGCCCATCTTGTTCTGGTGCTCCATCGGGCGCTCCGCGTGTGCGATCTGCATGTAGCCGTAGTACAGGCGCAGCGGAATCTTCATCGCGATCATCTCGTTCAACGTGATGCACCCGGCATAAGGACCGGAGGTCACGGTGACGTGCTCAAACCCCGGAACTTCCGCAGGCGAGATACGCACGTATCCCTGCGACTCGCGCCGCTGGACCGTATCGTTCTGGCTGGTGGTGGACACCCAGCACACGTGGTGGCCGTCAATCTTCGGGAGCGTCGGTAGCACATTGGAGTACATCTCGCCCCGGAAGGCGGACATGCGTTCCTCGAAGGACAGGCCGCGCGTGTCGGTGGCCGAGAGGCGCGTGGGGCGGTCGGTCTCGCGGGATTCGTGTCCCAGGCGTCCGTCTTCAGTGGCAGTCATCGCATCACTCCTCACTTGATCGTCCCGGCGGCGCGGTAGTAGGCCAGTGCCTCTTTGCGTTCCTTCGGGTCGTCCCACATCCCCGCCTCTTTCAAGGCTTCGACAATTTCCTTCGGGATTACCGCCGTGTTGCGGTTCGCCCCGGAGTTGCGCCCCGAGCGCCCTACTGGCGGCCCCCGGTCGCGGTTCGTCGGCTGCTGCCGACCTTGCTGCTGCGTGTTGCCTCGCTCCCCTTGCTGCTCGTCGTCGCCCGTCTCGTCCTCATCGTCGTGGCCTTCATCCTCGGTCACATCGTCATCGAACATCTGCGGCAGGGCCCCGCGCAGGCGGCGGTCCATTTCTGCCCAGTACGCGGGCTTGGAGGAATCCAGGCCCTGGGCCCGCATGGCGACTCCGATGGTGCGTGCGACACCGCTTTCGATATTCAGCGGGGCGCCTTGGCGATCGAATTGGAGCCACGGACGGTCGGCCCGGAACTGGGCCTCGAGTCGGTCGGCTTGAGCGCTACCCGGAGCGGGCAGCGTGGGAGTGGGCTGGTTGCGTGCCTGGGTCAACGCATCGGTCAACCGCTGGCGATCAAACTGCAACTGCCGCTGTCGGTCCCGAGCTTCTTCGCGGAGTCGGGTGGCCTGGACTACATCTCCAGCCGCCCCTTCTACTCCTGCTCCCGCCGCTTTGAGGGCGTTCTCATAGACGCGATCAGCCGTTGCCAGCTCATCGGAACACCGTTTGAGGTCGCTGTCAAGTAGTGCGAGGCGCGAATCGCCCTGGCCGGTCTCCACCGCCGCCAGTCGCTGCATGAGCGACTGCACCTCGCCGTGCAGCTGTTGGTTCTCCGCGCGCAGCGATTGCTGATAGCGCTTGCGGGCGTCGCGGCGCTCGCGTGAAGTGCGCTTGTGACGCGCCTGCTCGGGTGTGTCGCGTGCGTCCGGCGTGTCGTCCGCCTCGGTGCGCTCGCCGTCTTCACTGCGGCCGACGCGCGTGTCTTCGCGTTCCTCGACCTGCGTCTCCTCGCGCGTCTCGCCCTCCGGCGTCTCCGGGGTTTCGGGCGTTTCGTCGTCGGTGACCGGGCCGCCTTCGTTGGTCTGGCGGTTCTCGTCGTCCCCGTCGAGGGCTTCAGCGAATGTAGTCTTGGGCATAAATCACCTTAAACGTAAGCCGTGATCGCGCGCGGATCGCCGCGCACCTTTCCGGTCAGCTGGATGGGCTCGAACATGACGAACACCACGTCCTCGATCGACTTGCCGTTGTCACGCCGCGAGTCCCACTTCTTCGGCACCACCCACTTCACCGAGAAGCGGAAGCCGTTAAACTTCGGGATGCGCAGGTAATCCCCCTCCTTGAACCATGCGCCCTCCGGCCAGTCCTTGCCGCTGTCGGGATGCTTGAAGCAGTTGCGCCCGATCGCGATAACCTTCGCGACCTGGGTGTTGCCGGCTTCTGCCTGCTGCACTTCCTCGGGCAGCGCGATGCCGCCGGCCGTCACGTTCTTCGCGCGCCGGATCTGCAGGAGCACCAGGTGCGGCAACGGTTCCGTGAGCGGGTCGCATCCCTCCGCTGGCCCAGGGAACGCCTCCTCAAGCGTCTGGAACTCGAACGTGGCGCCGCTGGCGAAGTTCTGCTGCATCACGCTACCCGCTGCTGCTCGTTGTCATCACCGAAGTCGCCCTGATCCTCCTGGGCAAAGTCAGTGACCATCGCGAGCGCGTCAGTGAGGCCGGCGACCTTGCCTTGGAGACGCCCGAGGTGGTAGCCGAGGTCGTCACCGGCATTCGGGCGCGTCACGCAACAGGCGTGCTCGGCGACTTCCAGCGCCTTCTGCAGGCGCGCGAGGAGCTCGTCCATGTCAGCGTCCCCGGCCGTGCGGCTTCTTCACCTTGCCGCCGCGGCTGTGTTCTTGAGATTTCGGTAGCGACGCACCACCGATGCTGCCGACGCCCGGCACGGAGCCGGTGCGCGCGTAGTCGTAGTGCTGGCGGGTCTGACCCGATTGCTCTTTCTTCGATGCCATGTCAGTGAACTCCTGGTTACGGTTTCGGTGTGCCCTTGCCGACCGCTTCTCCGTCCTTCAGGTTGGTGGAGGCGCCGGTGAGGGCCTTCTCGGTGGCGATGCTCTCGGCCGTGGTGTTGTCGAGCGCGGTGGTCGTGAGCTTGGTCTGGTCGGCCATATCCTGCGTCTGCTGACGGCCCTGGTTCTCGAGCGCGGTCTGCTGCAGCTTCGCGGCGTTGTCGGCCTGTCCCTGCTGGCCGTCCTGCTGCAGCTCCTGGCCCTTGAGCGCGGCGTCCGACTTGTCCTTGGCAGCTTTGCGCTGCGTCTCGGCCATCGCGGCTTGGCCGGGGTCCATCGGCGGTGGCGGCTGCATCTGCTGCAGCGCCTGCTGGAGCTTCTGGATGACCTCGACGGCCATCTTGATGCCGGTGTCTTGGGATGCCTGCTGCATGACCTGGGTGGACGCCTTCACCAGCATCTGGTCGTAGAGCTGGCCGACTTCCGGGTCCTGTGGGGAGTGCTGCGGCAGCGTGCCGATGTCTACGCGCCCGGACTTCGGGTCTTTCTCCTTTGCGACTTTGGTCGCGGCGTCGCTTGCGAGTTTGTGGACCTGCATCGCGTACCAGAAGGACATGTGTTCCTTCAGGTGCTGGATCAGCGCGGACGCGGATTGCGGCGTGGAGCCGACGATCATCGCGAACATCGGGTTCTGCAGGAACTCACAGTGCGCCTGGATGTGCGCGTCATGATCCTGCTCCGGGAAGGCGACGATCGGACGCGCCATCGCGAGCGCAACGTTCTCATTCACCGGATTCATCTGCATCGCTTCCGGCTTCGGCACCAGGAGGTCCTTGCCATCGTTCGGCAGCCGCATCTGCTTGAGGATCAGTTCCTCGACCTTGCGCAGGTCGTACACCTGCGGCAGCAGCTGCGAGCGCTGTGCGACCGTCTGCACCTGCGCGTAGCGCTGTAATTCGCAGAAGATGTTCGGGTCGGACGCCGGCAGCACATCCGAGACGCCCTGGAAATCGCTGCGTGTGACGAGTTGCTCACCCAGCTCGTTCATCACATCCGCGTCGTTCAGGTACGTGCCGCACAGGCGATGAATGATGCGCAGCACCTTGTCCATCGCGCCGTGCAGGCGCTGGTGGATCGCGCTGAAGACCACCATGCCCTGCTCAATGCGCATCATCTGCGTGCCGACCGGCATGTTGGCGTTGTCGTTCGACTCATCCAGCGTGGTCTTCACCACCTGGGCGCCCTTGGTGTCGAGGAACCCTAAGAGCTGGAACAGCACCTCGGACGGCGGGTTGAACGGCAGCGCCATCACGAGCTTGCGGATGTCGTCCACCTCGCTCGTGCCTTCAATCTCTGTCACCCCGACTGGCGTCAGCTGAATGGATTGGCCGGTGCCCGCAGGCCCCTTGAGTTTCAGGAGTGCCGCAAGGTTGTTGATGTGCGCGGAGTCGAGCAGCGCGCGCAGCGAACCCGTCGCCGCGATCGCCAGCCCCCCGATGATGTGCGGGAAGCCGATGTGATAGGCGCCGCGGAAGGGGATGAAGCCAAAGTCTGCGGTCCACTCCAGGCGGTCCGCATCGTCATCCTTCTCGTCCCAATTGCGGTAGACCGCGAGCGTCTGCCGCGTGCCTGGGTCCAGCGAGATGAGGTACGGTAGTCCCTCAATCTCGCTCGCCATCTGCGGGTTGTCCTCGACCGGGATCTGGAACAGGCAGTCGCACTCGTACACGGTGCGCGACTTGTCGATGTTCTCCTCGGTGCCTTCCTTGCCCTCGATCTTCGCGGCCGCTTCCTGGGTCTCGGTCTTCGCCTCCGGCGTCGGCGGCATCGCCGGCACGTCGCGGTACATGCCGTTTTTCACACGCGCGCCGAACTGCATCGAGGTGAGCGACTGCACGTGCGTGCGCCGCTCGGCCGCGTAGAAGCTCGAGGCGGCTTCGGGCAGCAGCATCTCGTCCACCGGCACCCACTCATGCTCGACGCGGAACTTGTTCGTGGGCGGCAGGAACTTCAGGTACTGGTCCCCGGACATCGGCAGCTGCATCAGGAGCTGCTCCATGTCGGGCCGGAAATTTGGCATCTTGTTGAGAAACAGGTAGTTGAACCACTTCGCCTTGCGCCGCGCGCGATCGGACTTTTCGGTGGTGATCGTACCGGGTACGAACTCGCGCGCCGGACCAGACGGCGGCAGCAGTTCCTTGATGGCACGCGCCTCGAAGTCGATGCACGCTTGGGTATACATCGGGTGCGCGACGATCGAGGCACCGATGAAGTTCGCGCCGCCGATCGTGTCCTTGGACAGGCCCATGCGCTTCAGGCCCTCCTCGTACTGCTTGTCGCGCTCCTCGCGTGCCTTCTTGTCGTCCTCGATCAGGCGCAGCAGCGTTTCCGAGATGCGCTGCAGTTCCGATTCCGGTAGTTCCGCCGCCAGGTTGCGGTAGAACTTCTTGCGCTTGCCGTCCCCACCGTCACCGTTCTTGGTGATGGTGGCGGAGCCGTCGGCGTTCTCCGTGACGGTCTCGTCCTCGGCCGGCGAATCAGGCTCGGTCGGTGCCGTGCCTTGGTCGATCAGGTTCTGGAGAACCTGCGCCTCGTCGTCTTGGCGATCGCGCGGATCAGCCATTCATCGCTACCGCGGTACCAGGGAAGCCAGCGATGCCGATGGCCCCACCGGTGGTCGTGACCGGCACCGCGTCGCCGACGCGAACTGTGTCACCGATGTACCAAGGCACCCACGGTGCCGGCATAAGCGGCTGATACGGTGGGATGTACGGCACCGGATACGGCACGTACACCGGCGGATAGGCGATCGGGCGCGCTTCGAGTTCGCGGACTTTGCGCTCCAGCTCCTCGATGCGCTTCTGCGTACGCTCGCCCATCACACGCGCTCCAGGCGCTCGATCTGGCGGTAGAGCTCGCTAACGAGCGCGGCGATCGAGTGTCCGTGATCGCGGACGCGCACCATGAGCGGGATCTTCGTGGGCGTCGGCTGGCCAACCCCTTCCTTGTTTCCGACCGGTGTCGGCTCCTCACCGATCAGCCGATCCGCGCAGCGGCGAGTCCGCGTGACTGCCGTCTGAAGGCGTCCCACCAACTCGCTCAGACCGTCGATGTGATCCTCGATCTCCGTGTTCGGCGCGCTATCGGGGGCGTTTATCGTGTTTACTGGGCCGGTGATTGCGCCGCTCTGCGACGCCGTGGTGTTGCCGTACATGGTCATCTCCTGTGGTTAGTACCCAGCGCCTTTGCGCACATTGCGCAGAGCCGCCAGGTCAAAGAAGCCGTCGATGTCTTCGCGGCCGAGGCTCAGGCGCCAGCCGCGCACGAGCAAGCCGAGGTTGCGGGCGCATGTGCGCTCACCGTCTGGATGCAGCCAGACCGCCTCGTCGTGCATGGTGTTCACAAGGCGGATAATTGAGCGGCGGAAGTCGCGCGGCGTGATCCCGCCGCCGTGCAGCATGATCTTGAGACCGCTGGCATCGGTGGCGTTCGCGATGTCGATGAGTGCCTGCTCGAGCAGGTGGTCGTCTACTTTGACTTCAGCTCGCATAGGGATTCTGCCCTTCCGGTGTGCGCGTGATGCCGCGGCGCTGATAAACGGGCGGCTCGAGGCGCAACCAGTTTCGTTCCAGCCACAGTAGCGCCTGCGTGGCGGAGTCCAGCCCATCGTCGTGCTCAAGCGAACCCTCACCGGAGTACGAGCAGACCTGGCTGATGACGACCTGCTCGGCCCAGTTCTTGAACTCGCCGGGGCGTGTCTCGCTGGTTACTGCATAGACGTAGCCTTCGGTAAAGAGCGGCGCCACCAGGTTCAGACGCATGTACTTGTCGTCGCAGGGGTTGTACGGCACCACCGGGATGTTCTCGACGCGCAGCTGCTGGCGGGCGCTGCGGCCTGAGTTCTTGTCCTCGATGATGATGATGTCGGGCTTGCGGCCCATGCCGGTCGGCATGTAGTCCCCGTACACCGGGCGCAGGATGGTGGTGTCGTCGCCGTAGCGCCGATCCTTCTCCTTCGTGATGCGCGCGATCAGGTCCGGGAAGCCGAGGCGTTCCTGCCAGGCGTCCAGCAGCAGGATCTTCGCGCGTGACTTCGCGCTCGAGACGACCGGCGGCTTGTCGAGGTCGCGCTCGCGCTTCTCGTCCAGCTTGGGCTTGTCGCGGAAACCGCCCCATACCGTGCAGGCGGTGTAGTCGGTCTTCTGCTTCTTCACGTCGATGTTGTCCTCGGACATTGCGGTGTCGAGGGACATGACGATGATTTCGAAGGCCGGCATCGGCTTGTCGTGCGGCCAGCGGCCCCACTGGGAGCGGCGCACCACGCCCAGTTCCTCGGCATCAAGCAGCGTGCCGGCCAACTCCTGACGGCCTAAGCGCGTGCCCTCCAGGCGCGCATTGCGCTCCAGGTACGATGCGGACAGGTTCGCGCGATTCTCGCGCTGGTGGCCGGCGATCTTGATGACGTTCGGGTCGTTGATCAGCTCGCGGATCAGTTCCTTCGGCTGCGGAGTGGAGGTGATCAGGTGCATGGAGCGCTTACCCAAGCGTAAGCCAAGCAGTGCCTGGTCGTAGGTCTCACGCATGCGCAGCCAGGCGGCGAGCTCGTCTGACCACAGGCGCGCGCACTGCGGGCCGCGCAGCCGCTCCGGCTTCTCCGCGCTGAACCCGCGCAGGATCGAGCCGTTGTAGAACTCCAGCACCATGTCGGAGGAGTTGTAGTGCTTGATGAGCACGGGGGGCACCCAGCGCATGATCCCGCTCTCACCCTCGAAGATGACGAACCGCAGGTCGTTGTGCGTGGGCGCGATGACGTGGCCGAACATCGGCTCGCAGGCCAGGTCCCAACAGATCCAGTTGACACCGGTGACGTTCTTGCCCCAGCCGCGGCCGGGATGGGCGAAGATGGTGTTGCGCGGATCGGCGCTGAAGTCGATGACCTGCTTCGGTCGTGCCGCGTCCAGGAAGCGCAGGCGCCACTCAACCAGCGCACGGGCCTGGTCGTTCGGGAGGCCATCCAGTTCGGCCCGTAGCTCATCAACCGTGCCCATTCGTGATGGCCGCCGCCGGCACGACCTCGCCTTCCACCACATCCCCGTACTTGAGCTTCTTGAAGCGGTCGATGATCGAGTTCACCGCCTCCAGCATCTTCGAATCGTCCTTCACCTCGACGGTCTTGGTGTGCTTCCACTCGCGTGGCAGGCGGTTCGTCAGCCATAGGCTGGCGCAGGCAGGGTCCGGCGGGACGTGTTCGATGTACGGCACCACGACCGGGAATCCCTTGTCCTGCATGATCTTCACAGCGTTGTAGCTGTAGCCAACGGCACGGTGGTAGAGCGAGCGCGTAACCCGTTCATCCGCTGGTTCTTTTCCGAGCCGCATGGACTCGCGCAATTCCGGGTGTTTCGCTTGCCAGCGATAGAGAGTGCTGAGGTGACAGCCAAGTTCTTCAGCAACTTCCATGTCTGTGGCGCCATGTGCGCACATCTTGGCGGCTACTTCGCAGAACTCGACTTTATACTCGCTTGGGCGTCCAGGACCGGGGGACACGGCGGGACTGGTCTCCTCCTGTCCGAGCGCGCCTTCGATGGTTCCACGTGGAACACTCATGAACGGCTCAGCCCACGCATACGACAGTAGGCTTTCCACCGTGCGCGTTCGATACCTTCGGCCTGTGCGGCTTCGAAGCGAGCGAGGTGGATCGCGTGCGAGACCGCGCCAGCAATCAATGGGCGTGATCGTGCAGGCACGTGGGGTGAGACTTGAGGAGGGGATGCGGCGAGTGGAAGGCCCGTCCCCTCCTGTGGGGACGTAGGAACCATGTTTTCCAACTCGCCGCCCGGTGCGGGCAGCTCTAAGCGCGACGTTTTACAGTGCGGTGCTACGGAGTGTCAAGTCACCAGTAGTAATCCCAGTGATCGCGGTGCGTGGGCAACCACAATGAATCCGGGTCGCGTCCCAGGGCGATCAGCCGCAGGTGGTGATGTTCCACGGAGCGATCCGGTCGCGTCATCATCAGCTTGCGCCACCATTTGTGTCCGCGTTCGCTCATCACGACTTTTGCGATCGGCTGCCAGTGGTGGCGGAACGATCCGCGCCAACTGGGACGAACCAGATAGGTCCACCCCCAGTGGTGGCACAGAATGCGCGCGCGATGGGCTTTGGCGACCCGATTGCGGTAGCGACGCAGTGAACGATCCATGACGCTCGGCCCTCTCGTGAGTGGTACCTAATGCGTCATGGCGGGATTCCTCAGGTGAAGTGAAGCGCAGTTTCAGCGTCCATTTTTCAGAATGTCTTTGATCGCGTCAAGCGATTCGTTGAGGTTATCCAACCTCTTGAGCACCCAATAGGCCGCGGGCGCGAAGATGATCAGCACCGTCCACTCGAAGCCGCTCATGCGGCCACCTTCTGCGGCGCCGCCAACTGCGGCAGCGCGTCCTCAACCTTCGGCAAGCCTTCCATGCTATCGCCGTCACGCTTCGCGGCCTCACAGATAAGCCAGTTGACAAAAGCCTCCAGCGGCAGGCGCAGGACGTTCCCCTGGTCCACGGCCGGATGCTTGCCGACCGCGGCGACGAACGCCTCGAGCAGGTCGGAAGCGTTGATGTACGGATTGAACTCGCGCGTGCGGTTCGCCTTGTAGGTCACCTTCGCGTCGTGGTCTTCGACGCGGTAGTTGCCCACATCGTCCACGATCAGGATGCTACCGTCGGGCATGATGTATTCACCGACTTCGGCCGGGAGCTCGTAGCCGTCCACATGGCGGGTAATCAGCTTGGCCACATCGTGATTGGCCATTGGATGCGGCAGGAACCGGGTGTGGACAACGCGCTGCATCTTCTTGAGCACGACGTGGCCCTGGGCGCGCACCTGGGCGACGTGATCGACCGGCGCGGGTGCGACGTACGGCGTCTGCGCGTATTGCTGCTGCTGCGCCTGCATCTGGCCGTAAACCTGCTGCATCTGCTGCGCGTTCATCTGTCCGCAGTTTTGCTGCGCGCCGCCACCGCCGCCGTAGCCCAGGGTGTTCCCGGTGGTGGTGGTGACAGTGTTCGCCATCCCCGTGTAAAAGGTTGCAGCCGTGGTCGGGGAGGTATTCACAATCGTCGTCATCCACGGAGCGCTGCTAACTGACATCACGCCGCCTTTCTTGACCACCGCAATCAACTTAGACAACCTGGCGGCCTTCTCAAGGTTGCTGGCCGCCAGGCCGCTAAGATACGCCTTCGAGGAATGAGCTTTCCACACGACTTACCGATCCAGCCACTGCTTCCTGATGTGCTCGGCCGCGGTGTTCGTCTCCACCCCGAGCGTGCGATCGCTCCACATGCGTTCGGTCTGCACATCGCGGTTGGGTCCGTTCTGCGACCCCCAGCGATCCCCCGTGACGCAGCCCTTTTTGACGACTCGCCAGTGTTCGTGCCCGCAGTACGGACAGCAAATCTTGTGATTGCCGTCCAGGTCGTGGTTGATCTTGGCGATGAAGACCTTGCCGCACGACGTGCAGTCCACACTCGTGCGTACGACCCCCTCGGCGTACACGAAGCCGTCCGTGAGGTTCTTCATGGGACCTCCCGCCACGTAACTTGCCTCTTAATCTGGCTGACAGTGCTCGGATGAATCCCATATAGATCGGCAACGTCCTGCTGTTCGCGTCCCTGTCCCAACCAGTGGCGAATACCCCGCACTGCTGCGGGATCAAGTTTGGCCCACGGAAGGCGTGTACCGTAGCGGGTGCGGCCGTGGCGCCGACGATCATCGGCATTCTCCTTCGCTGTCCCCCACTGAAGGTTCTCGGGCCGATTATTGGCACGCACGCCATCAAGATGCCGAACCTGTTTGCCGCGCGGCTTCGGTCCGTGGAATGCGCGACACACCAATCCATGTACGGTATACAGGCTACGACCCACGGTGACGACGACGTACTCGTCACGCCAAATCTTGGCTGTCAGGATTCGCTTTCCGTAACCGCGCCAATTACTGGCCACCGACCAGATATTCCCTGCTGAGTCTGCTTCATAGCCGGGATGCCCAGGGATTGCCTTGCGAATCATCGTTTCGCCCTGCCCTGTGGCAGCTTGCTAATGGCGCGCTGCAATCTCTTGATGATCCCCTCGGCTTTTTCCCCGACTTGGTCGATCCGCGTAGCCATTGCCCGCAGGTCAACGTCCTGCCCGCGATGAATCTCGCGTGATCGCCGGACACGCTGCGCCGCGTTCAGTAGGTCGTCTGCGGAAGCATGGCGCGTACCGTCTCGCGCACCACGCTTGATAACGCGGTCAAAATCGAACGGACTTTTATCGTGCCAAGTCCATTTTTCTGACTTCTTGTCGGCCGGCACCCAAGAAAACGCTCTCTTGAACGCGCCCTCCGCCATCGAATCCCTGTACTCCGTGATTGGGTCCATGTCCATATCGAAGATCGAGTAGACAACTCGGCCTCCCTCTGTGGACTCGACGAGAATCAAAGAGCCGTCGTCGTGCTCCGCCCAGCACCCCATCGCCAGCTCGTCCCGGTTGCCGGCGCGTGCGCCGGGTACATCATTGGTTGACATTGCGTTGCCCTCGTTTTGGTTGAGTCGTCACTTTCGCCAGCCACCAGAAGCGGTGGCTCACAATCGGCCTCCCTGCGCATAAGACATTCACGAATCCATCCTCTATCGCCCATTCGAGCGCGTGACAGCGCACGCACCGGCCGTGCTCAAACTTATGCTGCACGCGCTCGAGACTCACCGGGCACCCTAGACGGGTGGCGTCCAGGCGCTGGATGGAGGCGCGCTCGCGGTTCCCGCCGGTGGCGTCCATGGCGCGCTCGCGGTTCCCGCCGGTGGCGTCCATGCCGCGCTCGCGGGGCTGGCAGGCGGCGGCGTGGTCGGCGCGTCGGTATCGTCATCATCCTCGCCGAGGTTTGCGACCCCGAGATTGTGCGCGAGCGTGCTGCCGGTTGCGCGCATGCGGCGCACGGTGTGCGAGGTGGAGGCGTACAGTTTCTCTACGCCCTTGGCAGACTTGGTGTACCCCGCGGTGTTCGCGGAGGCGATACCCATGGCGCCCGCTTCGGCGAAGGCATCGACATCGGCGCCGAGGTACAGGAACGCCCACAGGTTACTGTCCTGGCGCGCCTTGATCAGCGCGGCGACTTTCGCCTTGGTGTACTCGCGTGAGTTATTCTCCTGGCCGTCCGTGACGATCATCACGATGCACCGCTCGGGCTTTTCCTTCTTCCAGTCCTCATCGAGCGCCGTGATCGTCTGTCCCACGGCATCCAGGAGAGGCGTCAGGCTGCGCGGCACGAAGTCGGCCGGCTTCAGTGGCTTCACGTCGGCGAGCGCGCACATCGGGCGGAAGCGCTCGATGCCTTCGCTGTCGAAGCGCACCATCGCGAGACTCGCCGGGTCAGGCAGCGCCTGCTGTTCGGCGATGAACTTGTTGACGCCACCAATCACGTCCCCTTCGCGGCCCTGCATCGAGCCGGAACGATCCAGAATCAGGCAAATCATGGTCTTCACTTGCGTTACTCCTTACTTGTTTAAAGGTTCATTGCCGGGCTCATCTCCGAAGCCCCATAGCGTTGGGCGCCACAGTCCAGTCCACTTCCACGCTTTCAAGTACCAAGGGTCAGGGCCAAAATGCTGCAGCCATTCCTCGCTTCGGTATTCCTCCCCCAATGGGGCGCCCATCAGAATCTTGCCGCACTTCTCGCAGGTGTCGTAGGTGTGGCGCAACAATCCGTCGCCTGCCGATTGGAGGTGCGAGATGATTGTCTGGTGTACACAGCTCATTGCATGCGCTCCTGGTCCGGCAGCGGCATGCACTGCACCAACTGTCGGTGCCCAAGTTTGTAGTTCCATTGGTTCACCTGCTCCATCAACGCCTCCGCCTCGGCGCGCGATAAATTCCACACGCGCCCGTCCAGGAACATCCCGATGCGCTCCGGCGGAGCCGGCGCCTGCGGAACGGCCGCGGCCGGCGGTGGGTCCAGCCGTTGCGCGAGCGCACGCAACCAATGGGCGAGACGCTTTACCATTTCGGTTTAGGTCCTATGCCTAATAGCCACCGAAGAACGGCGATCAGGCGACCCCAAAACCAGGAACGGCCGGCACCGGCGCGGTGATGTCGAAGAACACCGGCGCGGTGAACGCGGACTCCGTGCCAGCTGCCGTTGAGTTGGCCGCACAGTCGGCGGCGTAGGTCCCCGGCGCCAGGGTGTTCGTCACGATGTCCGGGATCGGCACCAATATCGTGCCGTCCGCCTGCGGAGTCAGATCCTTCGCCGGCACCAGCACCTGCGGCGCGCCGACCGGGAAGCCCGCGGGCGGTGAGTTGCCGGGCGCGGCGGCGTAGGCGATCGTGTAGTCGCTGACCGCGGCGCCCTCGACGCCCGCGCCGGGGGTGATGACGAAGTTCTTGGGGTTCTGGACGTTAGCCATTGCGTTCTCTCCAATGTAAAAAAGCCAGGTCGCGATCGTTGACGTGCTTGCCGAGATTGTAGCGCTGCTGCGCCGATGGCTTCAGAAAAAGCCAATACCCTGCTTGGCCTATGAACGGAATCACAGTGCCTCTCCGTACACCGCCTCGAACTGATGACGCATCAGGATACGCTTGCCTTCGCGAACGGTGTAGATCACATCGGGTACTTTCTTGACGCCGGCCCGCAGACTCTCGCGGCGCTCCGCAAGCGACATCGTGACACCGCTGAACGGCACCGCGATGTCGAGCGCGGAGAGTTTGGTCCGCAAGGCCAGTTCGTCAGACAGCATCAGGGGACCAGAAGCGATGCGTAGATGCTGACGCTGGTCCCGGTGTAGACCTTCGCCTGCTTCGCGTCCCACTTCCACGATAAAGACCCCGTGACGCTCACCGAAACGTGCTTCGTGTCGTCATCGGCCAAGAGGTCGATGAACACCTCAGCGGCATCCTGCGCCTGCTTGCTATCGTGCTTGTGGTCGGGCTGCGCGGCCACAACCTTATCGAACTCCTCAGTGACGCGGGTTTTGGCCTCGGCCTTGGTGGCGGCCTTTACGCTGAAAGAATAGGACATTGCGTTGCTCCTGTTAGGTTGAAAGACGGTAACTCGCGATCTTTTTGCGACCCACCGGCACATGGGTGGTCCTGATGTCGCGCCCCTGATCGCGTAGGTTCTTGATCCGCGCGGCCAGCCGGAAGCAGCCAAATCGGTCGAGCGCCACCAAAGGCGTGAGCGCGCGCCCCGACTGCAAGTAGCCGAGAATCATTTCAGCTTGGGTCATATTGATGCTCCATGAGCCAGTTTTTGAACTCTGCGTTGGTAGTTCCCTGAGCGACGAAACAAACGTAGCCTGGAACGTCTGTACAGTACCGACGCTCAGGATAATCAGCGGCGTGCTGAGCATTGACCCGCTCTGCCAAGGCTTTCAGTACCACCGTCACACCGAAAGCTGGTGTCATGGCGGGTCGCTCCCAAAGCGCGCCCGAAACTCCGCCTCGAATGTCGGCTGGCGCCCGGTGACGTGCTCGCGGTCCTGCAGCACTTCCGCGACCGTCGGCATCGGCCCCCTGGCCCGCGTGCGCTTGTAGGCTGCCCACACCGCGCCGACCCCGAACGTTTTCGGCGTCTCGCCCTCCCTGAGCTCCGCGATCACTCGATCGCGCGCGCGACAGAACTGCACGAACGTCATGTGCTCAAGTCCGTTCCAGAAGGCTTGCTTTTTGGCATCCCCCAGCGGCTTGTCCAGCGCCGCGAACAACTCCTCGAGCGCTAGGTCGAACTGTTCGCGGCTAACGTCCACTCCGGACCCCTTTGGAAAGCGCAGCGCTGACGATCACCGGTATCCTCGCCTGCATGAAGAACTCGATGGCTAGCATCACGTCGGCGACGTTGCCGCCGGCATCCTTCCATTCGGTAAGCGCGCGCATCAAATCCAGCGCCTCATTCGATAGAGGTTTAGCTTTTGCCATGTCTGCCCCAGCTTAACTCTCGAATCCTGGTCGATAGTCCTGTGGCTTTGCGAAGTACAGGCTACCGTCAGCTTTGCGCCAGGTAGAAGCCATCGCGGCGTGACAGTCCTTAGACGCTGCGCCGCCATAGGCGTCAGGCTGAATCCGCAGCATGTATTCTTTCACCGTATCGTCAGTCTCCGGCGTAGAATTCTTCACGGCAATCACAATGATGTCGGTGTCCTGCGGACGCGGCTTGCGGTAGAGCTTCGCGCCCTGCAGCCCTTTCACGTAATAATTCTCCGGCAATTCGTGAACGACTTCAGCTCCTGAATCCTTGATGTAGCGCGCGGTGCCGTAGCGCTGAATCATCACGCGCCGCACTTCGGCGTTGTCTTCCGTCTCGATGTGTTTGACTGACGGTGATCCAATCCGGCCGCACCACCACAAATGCCGGCACCATTACGCCATGCCAGAAGTAAATATTCTCCACGTCAGACTCGAGCGCGGCGTACTGCTCGTTGTGTAGTCTTTTGGCTCCGTTCACGCGCTCGACATGCACTGTTGGTTTTGAAACCCAATACAGCGTGTCGTCTGTCCAATGCAGCATCCAACATCCTGAGAGATAAGCGTGAAGCACCGGCTGCGTCCACTTCAGAACGTCCGGCTTATTGTTTTGAATGGCTCCAAAGTGCGTGCACGACAAGTAGGAGAGATCAAATCTCCACCACCACCAGCCGTAAGCCTGTACGCACCAGGCCGCGAAGCGATGCAATGAAGTAAGGGCGGCGCGGGCGTCGAGGGCGTCGAGGGCGGCGAGGGCGGCTTCAGGATTTCGTTTACCGAAATCCTTCAATACACGGTCCACATATCGGGCGAGCGATGGGTGATCTTGAAGTTCCCATCCTTGCTCCAGTCGTACGATCTTACGCTCTACGCCGAGCGCTTTGCAGTATTGACCGAGTGCCGCTTCTACAGCCGGCACGTCCAGCAATCCTGGGTAATCGCAAGCCGCGACGAACTGCTCCATTTCCGTAGGCATTTCCTTCCCCTTAATCTTGAACCACGCGCGGCTCGTTCGCGTCCGTCCACTCAACCTGAGTCGGCATGTCGTAGATCCCAGGCAACACGGTTGCCGGCGCGTGTTCTTCGTGCAGGAGTTTTGCCACTGCGCCGACCTTTACCTGTGCTCCATCGCGGCCCAAGAAACTGACACGAGATTCGGCCATGAATTGATGACTATGCCCGGTCGCTTCCCCGTGCCGCAGCACGACAGCAGTCGCTGACGGCTTTACCTTTGGAGCGGTATTAACCTGCACCAGAAGCACGTCGCCCTGCCTGATGATTTTCTCGTTGAGCTTTTGCACTTAAGATTCTCCTTGGTTAAAAATTATCGTCCGCGCGCGGCTTCCGCCGCCTCGGCCTCGGCCGTAGTCATCGCCGGGGTATGCGGCTTGGTGCCGGCACCGCGGAACTCTCCGGCTCTGCGAATCCAGTTGCGGAACGTGGCGTCCCAATCGGACCGCGCCACCCCGAAGGTGTTGTCCCGGAACTTCTCCAACTCACGCTGCAGGTTGAGCTTGGGGTGCTCGACCTGCAGTTTCTCCAGGTCGGCCGCCTCCGGGTTCCAATCCTTAGGACAACGCCGTGAAGACCGTCGCGCACCGTTAAGCGGCGCAGCCGCGTTCTGTGTCTGTTTCTTATCTGCATCTGCATCTGCATCTGCATCTGCATGCGTGATGTCACGCGTGACTGTAACTCCGTCACGCGTGACGTTCGTCAAGTGCTTGCGACGAGCCCGGTAACGAGCAGCACGTTCGGCGCCGCTGTGATCCTTTTCCCTATAACGCATGTAGTTCAGCACCAAGTAACCGCCATTTACGCGGACAAGACGCCGACCTTCAAACTCACGTGATCTGCTTTCAGGGTCTGCTGCGCCGAGTCGCTCAAGCGCTGCTAATCCTGCTTCTTGTTCCAGCCGTGCGCGCCCGATAATGCCCACGCCGGCAGCAGGAACGAATCCGTACCATCCAGGAGGCACGACAAAATCCGTGTTTTCGAGAGTGCGGACAGCGATTTGTTTCAGCGGCTCAGGTACTTCCACTGGCTCTGCCATCAGTAGGGCTGTGATGAATACCTCGCGCGAGTTCCTGTCCATCCAAAGCGTGGAATCAAGCATCCCGCAATCGAGCTTCACGAATGGCACTTAGTCACTCCGTCACGGGTGATTGACGTGATTGCTCCGTGACATTACCATGTCGGCCCAAGTCCGGTACACCTTGTGGGCCAATGCCGGCGGAATCCGGTGCCTGATAGGCCGTCAGGCGCCGGGCTCTTTTGCGTCGCGGCACGTACGCCACCTCAAATCCCAGCCACCACAGCAACTTCCCACCTGGTGGGCAGCGTCCGTTCACCACATCACTGACCTTCTGCACCGAGGCGCCGGACTTGCGCGCCGCGTCGCTTTGGGACATGCGGCGCAGGCGGTTTCTGAAAACCTTCATGACGAGGGAGTGATTGCGTAGGATGTGCATGGCGGCGGATTCTACCCGCCTGAGTGGAGCGGTCAAGAAAAGAATTGCGTCGCTACCTTCCGCAGAGTACAGTCCAGCGACTTACTATTCTGCGGAAGCCGAGACCATGACAGCCAACGTCCTGCCGATCAAGCGCGCCCCGGTCGCCAAGCGCTCCACGATGGATACGCTGGAGCTCAACCAGCGCATGCTGCGCACCTGGCTCCTGCCGCCCTTTCAGCGCCCGCTGCGGGTGAACGAGAAGGTCCGGGCGATCGCCGACGACATTAAGGTGAGCGGCGTGGTGCCGGGCGTCATCACCATCGGGGTGATCAAGAGCGGCCCCACCGCCGGCACCTACATCATCGACGGTCAGCACCGCATGCACGCCCTGGACATGAGTCAGATCGACCACGCCTACGCTGACGTGCGCATTGTCGAGTTCGACAACCTGGCGGAGATGGGCCAGGAGTTCGTGGAGCTGAACTCGCAGATTGTGCGCATGCGCCCGGACGATGTGCTGCGCGGTATCGAGGGGTCCATGCCGATCCTGCAGCAGATTCGCGGCAGCTGTCCGTACGTCGGCTACGACAACATCCGCCGTGGACCCTCGAACCCCATCCTGAGCATGAGTATGATGCTGCGGGTGTGGGCGGGCAGCGGCATGGACACCCCCGTGTGCGGGTCCACGTCCTCCCTGCACGTGGCGCAGTCCTTCACCACGGACGAGGCGACCCGTATGTGTACCTTCCTGAACGTCGCCTTCGCCGCCTGGGGGCGCGGAGAAGATGTCCAGCGCATGTGGGCCGCCCTGAACCTGGGCCTATCCGCGTGGCTATGGCGCCGTATCGTGCTCGACACCGATCGCTCCGGCCAGAAGCGGGCGATGGTCCTGAAGCCGGGGCAGTTCCAGAAGTGCCTGATGTCCCTGGCCGCGAACGAGTTGTACGCGGACTGGCTGGTCGGGCGCAGCCTGAGCGACCGCGACCGCTCGCCGGCCTACCAGCGCATCCGCACGCTCTTTACCGCCCGCCTCAAGAGCGACGCATTCACCGGCCCCGTGCGCTTCCCGAGTGCCGCCTGGGCGTCTGGTTCCGGTAGTTGACTTATACTCGCATACGGGTAGAATAGGAGTCGAAAGCGAGGTAACCCATGAATGCAAAACGACTGTCCCTGAGCGCGCTGCGTAGCACGCCGTGGGGCAACGCCGATCAAATCACCCATCACGGTCCCGACATCGCCTTTGTGAGCACTCCGTCACACGGCGGCTTCGTCATCGAGCAGGCGAAGCTTGAGCAGATGCCGGAACCCTACAGGTCCTTCAAGACCTTCGCCGGTCCCGGCTACTACGAGGAGGACTGCGACCAGGCGCTGATTCCCTGCGCCTTCCCGGAGCGCTTCACCGCCGCCCAGGTCAAGGACGCGGCCGCGGCGATCGTCGGCTACCAGCGCATCAACCCGGACTACTACGGGGTCGCCATCACCGCGGCCGCTCAGGCGCTGCTGGAGGGCGTATGAGCAAGTGGAGAATCTGCCCGCGCTGCGACGGCGAGGGCCAATCATCCGCCTACCTGGGCACGTACACGGCCGACGAAATGAACGAGGAGGGGCCGGAGTTCCAGGAGGACTACATCGCCGGCAAGTACGACCGGCCGTGCGAGGAGTGCGGCGGCAGCGGCAAGGTCACGCAGGAAGACGAGGAGAGCTTCGACCAGCGTCGTGCTGACCTGCGGCTGCAGTGGCAGGAAGATGGGTGCCCCGAAGGCTCGTTCTCCGCCTGGAGCGGCCTGTGAGGGCAATGGCTGAAAATTACATGAGGAGAAGCGAAGATGGCAGTTGAATCCAAACGTGGCTGCGGCTACAGAAAAGTCGGCGGATTATACCTGGTGAGCGGACAGCTCACGTCCCCCTGCGGGCGCCTGCCGCTCGAGTTGCACGTCTGCCCGACCTGCAAGGGCGGCATCAAGCAATCGCGCGGCTGGACGTGGGTGAATGCCGCGGCGCTGCTGAAGGACACCCAAGCGTGCTCGCGCGCACCGTCCGCGCTGTCGGTCGGCTCGGAATACTGCACGACCTGCCCGGCCTCGCCCGTGAACCTGGCGAAACTCGGTGAGAAGACCGGCCTTATTTGGATCGGCGAGGGATTCTACCCGACGGCCGACGACTTCATGCGCGAGGCATCGAAGCTGGGCGTCAGTCGGCGTATCTCGGCGGTTCCGCGCGGTTTTAAGCTCGGCGAGCATTGGGTGCTGATCGCGCACCCGAAGGCGGTCACCCGCACGATCACGTGGGGGGAGGCAAGCGATGACGAGCAAGCGACGCACCGCGCGCAGCTCGAAGCCGGCGGGTGGACCGACCGCTACGTACCGGATCATCAGCCGATCCAGGTGACGCGCAAGGGCATCATCACGCTGTTCAAGCCCACAGCGATCGAGAAGATCGTCACCGAGTCCCAGGCGGCCGATGACGCGGAGATGGACGCCTTGGCGGAGAAGGGCATTACGCCGGTCGTGGTCCCGGACGACGACAAGGACCACCAGGGTAGCGTGCATGACCGCGACGACGAGCCGGTCGCTGCACTACCACCAATGAACGGGCAACTTTTCGCGAGGCAAGCTGAATGAAACGCAATCAGTCAACCGTGCGCCAGGCGCACCACAAGGCACGCGGCAAGCGCTCGCGTTATGCCGAGAAGCAGGCGCGCGGCCAGCAGATGTACGGGCCGGGATGCTGCGCGCACCGCATCCGGCTCGACTACTGGTCTGGAGACACCAAGTGAGCCGCGCGGTCTATACCCACCGCGGCGCGCTCGTCATCAACGAACCATGCGGCTGCCGGCACGACGGCCGCAGCTACGTCTCGCCGTACAAGGCTGACGAGGGCAAGCTAGGCATGTGCGCGCCGCACCAGGCAGAACACGATGCGCTGCACGCCGCAGCGGTGCTTGCTCACCGCACCACGCTCAAGGAGCGCCTGCCATGAGCGGCCCAGGCAACTTACCGCCAGGCGTGACGGACAACGACCCGCACTTCGGACCGGACCCGGACGAGTATGGCGAGGATGACTACACTGCCGAGGTTGAAGAAGAAGCGGAAGCCGAGGCCGCGTTCCAACGCTCCGAATCAGAGTACGGCCACAATGCGCGCCGTTGACCGCCTGCTGGTCGCCTTCCTGAACTGGCGCAAGCGCAACCGCAAGGCTAAGTACCTGCGCCGGTTCCACAGCGAAGTCTTTCACCCGGAAGCGCGGCGTCCCGACGCCCGCTCGTGGTCCGATGCCTACATGAAATCCTTGAGGAGCAAGTGATGAACCCTGTCATCACGCGGGCGCGCGAACTGTTCTTCTACGATCGAGTGACCGGGCACCTTATCCGCAAGATCGCACGGCCGAACGCGCCTGTCGGCTCAGTCGCCGGAGCACTCAGTGGAAGCGGCGCGATTTATGTACGGGTCATAGGCCGCAAACTGCACGCCGCTCATCGGATTATTTGGGCGATGCAGACAGGCGCGTTTCCGCCGAAGGCGGTAGATCACATAGACGGCGATCGAGCCAACAACGCATGGGCGAATCTGCGAGCCTGCACCCAAGCCCAAAACATGCAAAATCGTCGCCGCAACAGTGGGAAAGAGGAACCGCTAGGTGCCTATCGACATGGTGCAGGCTGGCAAGCAGCCATTCGGCTAAACGGCCGACAGATTTACATTGGATATTTTCACACTCCGCAAGAAGCGCACGCAGCTTATTGCGCCGCGAAGCGGCGCCTACACACGTTCAATCCAGAGGTAAGATCGTGAATACAGAAAAAACCGAAGTCGCTGTTACAAAGCCGGCTGATCCAGCCAGCCAAACGATAGCGATGATTGAGAGACTTGCGACCGATCCAAATTGCGATGTATCCAAGCTCGACAAGCTCTTAGGGATGCAGGAGCGCATCCTGGCCCGCAATGCCGAGGCCGACTTCAACGCCGCGATGACGCGCGCGCAGTCGGAAATGACTCGTATCTCCACCGACGCAACCAACCCCGACACGCACAGCAAGTACGCGACGTACGGCAAGCTCGACAAGGTGTTGCGCCCGATCTACGTCAAGCACGGCTTCGCGCTGTCCTTCGATGAGGCGCCCCCGGTCACGCCTGGGAACGTCCATGTGCTGTGCCACGTCTCGCACCAGGGCGGACACACCCGGATCTACAGCAAGGAACTGCCGGCGGACGGCAAGGGCGCCAAAGGCGGCAACGTGATGACGCTCACCCACGCGGCGGGCGCGGCCATGACCTACGCGATGCGCTACCTGCTCAAAGGCATATTCAACGTGGCGATCGGTGAGGATGACAATGACGGCAACACCACGCTGCCGACCCTGACCGAGACCCAGGCGGCGGATCTGCTGGCGCTCCTGACGGAAACGAACGCTGACGTGGGTCAGTTCAAGAAGTGGGCCAAGGTCAAGGACCTGAGCCAGATTCTGGCCAAAAACTTCGACTACGTGTGCAAGGAAGTGCGCGCCCGCGCACGGGACAGGCAGCGATGATCGAAGTAATCGAAGTATTCGACTGCGAGCAGTACAGTTCGGAGTGGTGGCAATGTCGCCTGGGCATCCCCACCGCCAGCGCCTTCGCCGCAGTCCTGGCAAAGGGTGAGGGAAAAACCCGCCGCAAGTACATGATGACCCTGATCGGCGAGCAGGTGACTGGTGAAGGCTACGATTCCTACAGCAACGAGCATATGGAGCGCGGCAAGGAAATGGAGATTGAGGCGCGTGACCTGTACGCCTTCCGCACGAACTGGGTCCACACGCCAGTTGGCTTCATCCGCCGCACCGACGAGTGGGGCGCAGCTGGCTGCAGCCCCGACAGCCTGGTCGGTGATGATGGCCTTGTCGAGATCAAGACCAAACTCCCGCATATCCAGGCCGAGGTGCTGCTGGCCGACAAGGTGCCGTCCGAGCACATCGCGCAGTGTCAGGGCGAGCTATGGGTGAGCGGTCGGAAATGGGTCGATTTCGTCAGTTACTGGCCGAAGATGCCGCTGTTCATCAAGCGCCTGTATCGCGATGAGGCGTACATTGAGCGGCTGGCCAAAGAGGTCGCGCTGTTCAACGCCGAATTGCGTACGTACCTGGCGCACATCAAGGGGCTGGCCTAAATGGCTCGCCTGTATCTGAAGAAGACCCTCGGCGGCTTTGAGCCGGCCGACGAGCCGAGTGCCGAGATCGCCCGCAAGTACAAGCTCGGCGAGGTATATCGTGCCGACGTCGTGAAGCCGCGCAGCTACCAGCATCACAAGCTGGCAATGGCACTCCTGCAGCTCACCTACGACAACCAGGAGCGCTATACGGACTTCACCACCTTTCGCAAGGCCATCGCGTTTGCTTCGGGCTACACCACGAGCTACCCGGATCTTGATGGAGTCATCCGCGAAGAAGCGGGCTCGCTTTCCTACGACTCCATCCCTGACGACGTGGCCTTTGGGCGCGTCATTTCCTCGATGATGACGGTGTGTGCGCACCTGCTCCACGACATGGACTTGGGCGAATTGGAGGCCGAGGTTGCAAAATACGCCGATGAGCATTACGGGAATTAAGACAGTGTTCACCATACCGGAGCGCAGGAGTCGATTGTTTTGGGCCGCCGTTCGGCGCACAGACTTTTGCTGGTTCTGGCGGGGAGCCGTTAACAAGTTCGGCTACGGTCTATTCGGAGCCGCTCGCAGCGGAACGCAATTGGCTCACCGGTGGGCATGGGAATTGACCCGAGGACCGATCCCCGCAGGCATGAGCCTTTGCCATACCTGTGACAATCCACGCTGCGTTAATCCAAACCATCTTTATGCCGGCACGCACACTGACAACATGCGCGACAAGGCGGCGCGCGGCCGATCTAATCCGCCGATTGGAGAGAGGAACCGACACGCGCGGCTCGAGGCAACCGACATCCCTGTTATCCGTGCATCAGAATCATCGCCTCCGGTTCTCGCAGATCGGTACGGCGTCTCGCGGCAAGCCATCCATGCCATCCTGAATCGCAAAACTTGGAAGCATGTCGCATGAGCTACGATTGCCCGAATTGCGGCAAGCCGGTTCCGAGCGATGAGGAGTTTCGAGAACTGCCACCGGAGCAGCGCAAAGCCCACTGGTGCGATAGCCACGTCACCGCCGAGACGATCCGGCGCATCGTGAGAGAGGTCGTGAAAGAAGAAGTCTTGGCGGCTCTCAGGACACCGTGGACATGAACCTACGCAAATACGCCAAGGGGCAGATGTGCCAGGTGCGCCTTCCGAATATCTGCAACCACAACCCCGAGACCGTAGTGCTGGCGCATTTCCGTGTTATCGGCATCAGTGGCATGGGGATGAAGTCCCCGGACCTGATTGCCGCCTGGTGTTGTTCCGCGTGCCACGCTTGGGTGGACACGCACAAAGACCCTGAGACGCAGCTCGCGTTCGCGCACGGCGTGTTCCGCACGATCGCCGCGCTGGTGCAGGATTTACTGGTCCAATGGTGAGGAGAATTGCATGATCCTGGAATACATACACATCAACCGCGGCTCGGACTACTTTTTCGACGCCGCGAAGCCGCTCGTCGGCAAGATCAAGTTCCGAGGCGACGACCACAGCGAAATCGTCCTGTACCTGAACGAGGAGACCGCCAAGAAGGTGCTGGCCATAGTGGCGGACGGTATCGTGGAGGCGACCAAGGCGGTCGCGCGCGACCTGACGGCCGAAGTCATCAATGACCAGCAGCGGCTTTTGGCGAGCGGCACATGATCGTCCGCAAGCGGCCTTATCCCAAGGGCTACCGCGATCGGCTGTTGTGGCTGGCCGCGGTGCTGGACCGCGGCGCCGCACGCCTGCGGGTTCACGTCCAGGCGCACACGCCACGTCGCGGCAAGCGCACGGCGGCTGAGATTAAAGACGGCATATGGTAAGGCAGCATGAAAGTCACACGCTGCGGGCCGCAGAAGAAGCGTCCCTATCGCACCAAGGCGATCGCCAAGATGATGGCGGCGCGCATAATGAAGGCTGGCCACGTCCAGGAGAAGTTGCGGGTATACAAGTGCCCGTGGTGCAGGGAGTGGCACCTCACCCATCAGCCGCAGGGCGTGATGCCGAGCGCGAGGAAAGAACCATGACACGTAAATCGCCGAGCGACCTGCTTAATCCTCCTCCTTAAAGGTGTTGCGCGTGGCCCGAAAGCAGAGTGGGGCAACTGGCGTGCAAAGCGCTCGAACCGTATTGCAGAGCCACGTCGTAACAAAGCCGCCCTGAAACTCGGGGCGCCGAAGCCTCCCGAAAAGCCGAATGGCTGAGTGGAACACGAGGCTGGGATCGAACCAGCGTGAACTGCGTTCAAAGCGCAGTTGGGATACCAGCAACCCGCTCGTGTGAAAGTGGATCAGGCGGCACGAGTCGAACGTGCGTGGTCGTGGTTCAGAGCCACGAGGGGATTCCGGCAACCCACACCTGAATGGCGGCCAGTCAAGTAGTCGAAACTTGCTCGGTGGATTTGGAGTTCACCTTGCTCCCGGAGCACCGGCCGAAATTGGCGGACGACACTGCAGACGATGCAGATGCCACGTCGTGACACGATACGGCTTCCAACCGCTCCCGGCGCGCCTGTCCGGTTTATCGTCCAAAGATGGCGGAAGGCGGTGAACTTGCGTCACATGCCCGTGAGGACACGACCTGTTTTCGAGGCAGGCGCAGCGCGCTTGTCTGCTTCACCTTCCATTGAATTGGCGGACGACGGTCGGTCTCGATCCACATACCGCTGCCGGTACCAGCCGGGTTCAAGCCGGCGGCGCGCGCCTGCGCGCTTCATCGTCCAGGTTTGGCGGAGAGCTGTGAGCACGATTCACACACCCGTGAGGATGCCCTTGGTTTAGCAAACCAGCCCGAGCGCCCGCTCGGTTAACTCTCCAAGATGGTCCCTCCACGAGGCATCGAACCTCGACCCTACCGCTTAAAAGGCGGAGCTCTAGCCAGGTTGAGTTATGGAGGGGAGAAAGTGGAGCCCCACGCTGGAATTGCACCAGCCGCCTCCGGGGTACGAATCCGGCGCTCCGCTGTCAGAGCTTGAAGGGCAAATTGGAGCCTACCCCGTGGACTTGCACCCGGCATCGCGCGGATACAGGCCGCGCACATCGCTGTCTATGCTTGGTAGGCGAAAATGGTGCCGTAGGCTGGGGTCGAACCAGCTCCCGTCTCCTTACCAAGGAGCTGCACGTCCTGACGTGCTACAACGGCGTGGCCTCCACGGTTGGATTCGAACCAACGCAACGAGCCTTCGGAGGGCTCATGCCGAGTCCGTCGGCGAGGAGAGAATTGGCGACCATGGTAGGAGTCGAACCTACGCCAGCGACGTTCGTAGCGTCGTGCCCGAAGTCCCTCGGGCCATGGCCATGTTGATTGTAGTCCTGGGTGTCGAGCCCAGCCGTTCCCAGCGGTCCGCCAGGTCTCCGCAGCTTATAAGGCCGCGCCGCTCGCCGGAGCTGACTACAGGAAAATGGTAGCGGGTACAGGAATTGCACCTGTGACGTGAGGCTTATGAGACCCCTGTTCTGCTACTGAACTAACCCGCTGCAAATGGTGTGAGGACTTGGGATCGAACCAAGTTAGCCGGCTTTTCAGACCGGAGCTATGACCACACTAGCTCTCCCCACGAATTGGTACGCCTGGCCGGATTTGAACCGACACGCCCGAAGGCACGGGATTCTCAGTCCACGCGCGTCTACCAGTTTCACCACAGGCGTATGGTACTCCGGGTGGGATTCGAACCCACAACATCAACCCTTTTGAGAGGCGCGCATCTGCCAAGTTGTGCTACCGGAGCGAAATGGCACCCACGGTCGGACTCGAACCGACAAGATGGCCGCTTAGGAGGCGACCGCCGTTCCTATCGGCGTGGGTAGTGACGCCCTCGGCAGGAGTCGAACCTGCAGTCGGCGGCTTAGAAGACCGCTACCGTCCGATCGGCGAAGGCGCATTGGAGCGGGCGAGGGAACTCGAATCCCAGCCATCTACCTTGGCAAGGTAGCGTACTGCCCTGAGTACGCCCGCGTGTTGGTACCTCCACTACGACTTGAACGTAGATTAGCCGCTAATCAGGCAGCCGTGCTGCCATTGGACGATGGAGGCATTGTTTGGTCGGGACGGCAGGATTTGAACCTGCGGCTTCCCGGTTCCGGGCCGGGGTGTCTAACCAGGCTGACTTACATCCCGAAAGTGGTCTGAGTGACACGAGTCGAACGTGCCTGGACCTGCTCCCAAGGCAGGTGGACAGCCGCTATCCCACACTCAGATATTTGGACACGACGACTGGAGTTGAACCAGCGTGGAACGGGTTGCAACCGTCCGCCTCGCCTCTCGGCCACGTCGTGATGTTGGGGTGAGCGGGTGCATTTGCAGCACCTACAGCGCGGTCACGGCGCGCGGGCTATCTACTTCGCCTTCGCCCACAAAAATTGGTCCCCTCGGCAGGACTTGCACCCGCACGCCTCGCGACGGTTGGTTCTGAGCCAACTGTGTCTGCTAAATTCCACCACGAGGGGATGGAGATGCCGACGGGACTCGAACCCGTAGTACCAACGCTTGAAAGGCGCGGCGTTCGTCCGGCTACACCGGCATCGCATTTTATCCCGCATGTTAATTCATGCCTTCCGCGGCAGCGGGGCGCGCATAGCAGCCTGCCGGCCTATCGCGCGGGAACTGGTGATCGTGTCGGGAGTTGAACCCGATAGGCCACGGTTGAGAGCCGTGCTGCTCCGCCGCTTTGCATTCACGATCGTGTTGGTGGACAGCCGGAGGATCGAACTCCACGCGGGTTGCTTGCAAAGCATCCCTGTACCCCAGTACGCCGCCCCGAAATGTTAGGTTGGTTACGCCAACGACTCGTCCGGCTCGCATTCGCTGGCCGCGTATGCCGGCAACTTCACGGTGTGGTACCCCCACCAGGATTTGCACCTGGTTCCCATCGCTTAAGAGGCGAGGCTCTACTGCATAAGTTATGGGGGTAAATTGGTCCAGTGCTTGGGAATCGAACCCAACGGGCCGCAAGGACAGCAGGTTTACAGTCTGCTCAGCCTCCATAGCTGGCTAACACTAGATGGTCCCCACTGCAGATTGATTGCCTGCGACTTCCGCTTTGTAGGAGCGGCGCTCTTAACGTCTGAGCTAAGCGGGGATTGAATGGCGGTTCCACGGGGACTCGAACCCCGCGCTCGCAGCATCGACAGTGCTACTCCACCTCCCGGTGTGGAACCTGGATTTGGCTCCGGCCAGTGGGATCGAACCACTCTCATTCTCCGTTAACAGCGGAGCGCGCTCGCCATGAGTGCTAGACCGGAATATTCTGTCTGCGCTTGTAAGTGCGAATGGCGTGACAATTCGCACACACCGCATCGCACTTTTCTAACTCTGCCTGAATTCTTGCTATAGACCAGCCTAACCTAGCCAGTCGTGATGGATTACACAATTTCACGCCACGGGCATGATCTAGCTGCATGACGTAAAACGGAAACGGATTGCCGCAGTCGAAACACGGTCGATTTTTGAATTCCCTTATCAGCGCCTCAAGACGCTTGATTCTATTTCGAACGTATAGAACATACCGTGTTTGATTACGACAGTAATGCGTCTCTCCGTTAACCTTATGTTGGCTGCCGCCAGCCTTAGTAACCATAGCGCACAGATTACAGAAAGAAATTGGAGCAGGCGACGAGAGTCGAACTCGCAATGCCGGCTTGGAAGGCCGTTACGCCCCACGGCGGCACCTGCTCGAAAAGCCATTCGGCTTCGTGTTTCGCTTTACGCCTCACCGGCTCCATGCGCCGGGTCTTCGGGTGCGCTCGGTCTTTGGGCGGGAGAGGTCTTTGCTTGGGCTTCCCCCGGCCTGCGCCGAGGGGCAAGCTGGATCAGAACTGTTCGCGCGTACCGGGCTTTGATTGCCCGACGAACGAGTGCAACCACGACGGGCTATATAGCCGTGTCGCGGCGCAGGTATCAGTATTTCTGATGGTCCTCATGACGGCTGCGAGTATAAACCTACTGCAGGCGGATGTTCAACAGGGCCGCATTCCGGCCCGGATTCGGCGCGACCGTGCCGGCGTTGCTCAGGTGCGTGAGGTCCAGCGACCGGATACGCCCTTCGCCGAACAGGTACGACAGCTCGATGTTGAAGTTCGTGTGCGAGCCGTTGAAGCGGTCGATGCGTTGCAGGTACGCGCCACCCAGGGCGGCGCACAGATGCCAGCGACAGCCGTGGATGCCGGCCTCCCACGACCAGTTGTTCGGGGTCGTCGCGGTGGTGCCCCACAGGAGCGTGCCGGTGTACAGGTCGAACTGTCCCTGTGGGAACAGCGCGTTCAGTCCCAGGACGGGTCCCGAGTCCCCGGACTTCAGCGACGCACCCAGGCGCAGGTCGAGTTCCGCCGCATGCACGGGTCGCCACAGCACGACGCACAGGACGATGATGAAGATGACGATGAGCGCCGTGACGGTCGGGGAATTTCCCACAATGCCACGCGCCCATAAAAGTAGTTTTTTCATGGCCGGTTCCCCCTGTTGGAAGGTCTGAGCAGCGCTTCTTCAGGCCAGCGGGATTTCAGGCGGTAGCAAAAACCAGCGTCCGATATACCGATTCTTCTGGCCCACGCGGCTACATGCAAGGTAACCCCGCAAATGGTCACTTTAGTGGTGGTGCGCTTGTTCCCTTGCTGTTCTTGCGGCGTCGCCCATCTGCAATTCCCAATCTCATAGCCACGATCATTGTCGATCCGATCGAGGGAATGTTTGTTGCTCGGACGCTCCCCAAGATCAATTAGGAAATTTCGGAACAGGCGCCATCTAGCGCAAACTTGTATGCCACGGCCACCGTATTGAGCGTAGCGTTTGTTTGCTGGATTAGTGCAGCGAGACACCATAGAGGACCACGCTGTGTATTCCGGCGTTCGGTGTCCGCCACGCCATGCTCCGTGGTCTACACGCGAACACCCGCAAGACTGCGCGCTGCCATCTAGGAGGGCGTCACTTCGAGGTTGTTTGCGGCCCCCACAATCACACTTGCATTCGTAATGCGCTCGATGATCGAGAAATATCGGACCACCGATTACTGTCAGTAACCCAAATTTTGTTCCCGGAAGGATGTTGGTTTTAACGCCTCTCATTTCGTTTCACGACCCTAGGACCGTATGGACGTAAGCGACCACGCCGGTGACCATGAACGACACCAGCAGCCAGAAGAAACCGCCCGTCGTCCAGTTCCAGGCGGGGTGTGGCGGCTTGGGTATCTGCCAGTTCATCCAGCCAATGAAGAAAGACACCGCAGCGAAAATCTGGAACAGCAGTGTTAGACCGTGCATTGCAAAAACTCCTTTACGATGACGAAGCCCACGATGATGCCCGTGGCATAGCCGCTGAAGTCCAGCGCGCCGTCCGGCCATATGTTTTGCGGCGGGGCCGTCTCGTTTTGGGGGTCGAAAATGAACTCCTTGGTCGCGGCGAGCACCGCGGCCGTCCCCGCCACGAACAGCATTGGCAGATGGAAGCAAGCCGCCAGCACGAGCACGAAGAAGGCGAAGCCGGAATGCGCCATGAAAGCGACGAAATTTTCGTTCTCGCCGGTGCTGGCGATGAAGCTGGCGAGGCTCACTTCGGCTCCAGACTCAGAATAGCTGCCAAGTGCTCTGAATCAACTTGGCAGGCGGCGACGGCGTGGACGTAGGCGGATTGGTAGGTTGTAAGAGCCTGTTCAAGTTGTCCTGTGCTTCCTGCAGGTCCTTCAGGGCCTGCGGACTCAGCGGCGCTCCCTGGTACTGCACCGGGATGTGCCACTGGGGCGGACAGACACCGGGCGAGCGAGGCGGTGATACCGCGCATGCTGCCAGCGAGGCGGTTGCGAGCGTCAGCGTCAGACTTGACAAGAACTTCATGGGCTTTCTCCGCGCGATCCTCAGCCGCAACACGGGCAGCTTCGGCGGTGATCACGCTCTGTTGTGCGGCGGCGATGGCCTTCTCCTGCGCCAGGTCCTTGACGGCCTGGATGCGTTCGTAGTGGTGGCTGGCGATCACGTAGCCGCCGATGTAACCGCCGACCAGGAGCGCCACCACGATCGCGAGGTAAGTCAGGATGCGGGTCATTTAAGTGTCTCCCCATCGCTTCGCAAAGTCCGGGAACTTCCAGGCCACCAATGCCCGTGCGAGCGTGTAGAGCCACGGACTCGTGACCCCGGCAATGACGGACGCCACCCAGTGCAGCCCCGTGTTGTGTATCGGGATGATGACTAGCCACAGGGCATTCGTAGCGATGAAGGCCGACAGGCACGACAAGAGGCGAACAGAGGCTTTATACCGTCCGTCGGCAACGCGCGGCGGCGTGTCCGGCCGCGCGCTCCAGTCAAGGTAAGTTTTTTTCACCAACTGCGTGAACGCCACCGCAGCAATTTGTCCGACCAGCAGCACGATCACTACCGGGTAGTGGGTGAGAAGATCCAGCCATTCGGATGGCTTAAATTCCCATTCCACGGCGAGCCCCCAGGGTCGTTACGAGATTTTGGAGGCCACCTTGGCAGCATCCGTGGCAACCACCACACCGTACTTCTTGTGGCCGAACCAGCCGGCGCCGCCGCCGATGAGCAGGGCAACGACATGGGTGATGATCGTAAGCATAGGTCTGTCTCCTACGTTGAAATGGTCTGCGGTTCTATCGCCATCGCGATCCCTGCGTTGATCTGCTCGTCCGTGTACGGTTGCTCCCCGTTCTCGTGCTGGATGATCGCTCTCACTAGCCCAGGCAATACACTTTTCATGTCCACCGCGTCGGTCGGTGCAACGCTACACTGTTCGGCCACCGCTTGCACGTACGCCCCTGTATCGTTCTCACTGGGGGGCGCCCATCGGTTGATGATCCCGCTGATTGTGTCGATGCCGTTGGATGCGTAGGTCAGCATGATCTTGGCGATCGCCCGGATGCCGTACTCAGGCGACAGGAACTGCACAAAGGACGGGTCGGTCTGCATCGCCGCCATGCCCTGCCAAGACTGGCCAAGCCGGATGTTGCCTGGATTACAGTTGCGAATACCACGCGGAATGCTCATTCGGACTCCTCCACGAGTTGCTGGGCTAGGTCTGTCATAGGAGAGCGGCACCGGCTCCAAAAAGTTTGCGTTCGATGGACTCCAAGCGGTGCTCCATCTGCCCCATCTTCTGTGAGAGCAGGGCTAGTTCAATCAGGCTCGCAGACTTCTTAAGATCATCGACATCTTTGGTGATCCCATCGCGCCAAATGGACCAGTGCTTTTCTCGTTCCTTGTCCATCGCCATAAAAGCTGAGAGTTGCAATCGGAACGTCAAATAGGAGGAGGCAATGCCCACCGCCAAGGACGAACCAACAGAAACCAGAATCATTGGCAGTTCGTGCTCCATTTACTTCAGTCCCCCGGAGCCGGCCTGTCCCATATCGGCGATTTCCTGCTGCAACTGCGCCCACCAGCTGCCGCCCTTGGCTTTGCCGTAGCGGCGCTTCTCGTTCAGCGCGATCGCGATGGCCTGCTTGCGGCTTGTGACCACCGGACCGCGCTTCGAGCCACTCCTGAGCCGGCCGGTTTTCCACTCGTGCATGACCGTTTCTACCTTGCCGCCGCCAGCGTACTTGCGCACCAGGCGCTCGCGCGTAGCTTTGTCGAGGCCCTGCGGGGTGGTGATGGAGCCGAAGCTGGTACTGTTCACGGGGGAGCCACTCCGTACTTCATGGACAGGGCGCGCAGCGCCGATGGCCCTTCCGGGGCTAGGTAGGTGCGCGGTCGTGGACGTTCGGTCGCGTCGTAGCCACTCCCGACCGTATCGCCGGCAGGGTTTGCCGCGTCCACGAATAGCGACGAGGGAAGCTTCTGCGCATCATCACTCACCCCGAAGGTGCGATAGCCGCCGCTGCGCAGGCGCATATCCTTCAGACGCGCGGCGGCATCGCGGCGCGGTATCCCTTTGTCGTCCACCAAGGAATCGGTCGGCAGCTCCGCGATGCCGACGATGCGGGCGCGACTGTCGGTGTTGATGAGCGTCGTAAACCCGGAGCGCGCCTGGAGTTGCCGCGCCACACGCGCTAAGTCGCCGGTGGACATGATGGTGGACTGCAACAGCGCATGCGGGATACGCGGGTTTTTGGCGGGATCGTAGCCGCCGAAGTCGAATTTCTGTACGCGACTTTCACCGCGCTTGTTGATGGTGGCGTACTCGTTGTGGTCGATGACCACGTGACCCAGAAACCCCGGCACCTCGTCGGCCAGTTTGACGGTGATCATTTCATCCGCGGTGGACGGGGTAGCGAATCCGGCCGGGTGGTTGTGCAGGAGGTAGTAACCATCGGCGTCCTTCATGCGCTGCCGCATCTGAAAGAGCGCCTGGTCAGCGCCCGCAATCCGGTAAGCGGGCGCGGAAAACAGGGCCACCGAGGCCGGCATCCGGGAAGACAGGCCGGTGTGATCCACGATCTTGCCGTCCTTCACGTAGAAGATGCGGAACGTCTCGAAGCGCGGGTCTCGGTACACCTGCGCGGCGGCGGCCAGATCCGCCTCATTGCGGATAGGCTGACCGATGAGGGAGGTGTGTCCCTGTTCGGTGAAGTCCTTGGTGAGCGCCTGCGCGAGCACCGACCCGCGGTTGCGATCGCGGAACGACAGGAGCGAGTACAGCGCGCCGCGACCGGCATCCACCTGCGCGGCGGTCGTGTCGGGGCGCGTCTCGAAATCGAACGACTGCTGGCCGTTGGCGTAGGCGCGTGTCGGTTCCTCCACTCCGCGCGCCGCGAGGATCTTGCCGATGGCGTTGCCGCCTTCCTTGGCGCCCAGGTCATCGAAGTATTCGGTGCCGTACTGTTTGCGCAATTCGGCGCGCAGCTCCTTCAGCGGGATGTGCGCGACCAGACTCGAGGTGTACTTGGAACCTTTCGGGAATGAATACGCGCCGCCGGCCCGGCCAATGGGGCCTGCGTCCATCTGTCTGCGGTTACCCATCTGGTATTCGCCAAACTCCTCACCAGGGACGACGCGGTGAACGTACAACCCTTCCGGGCCCTCCCCTGTGACGCCGGCCGGCTGCGGTCGGTCGCTATCTTCCAAGCGGGCGAGGTGCGCCGCCACCGTCTGAAAGTCCCCGGCGTTGCGGTTCGCGAGTTGCGCCGACGAACCCACGCGCGCCACCAGCAATGGTTGGCCGACATCCGAGGCATATGCGCGCGTGGGTTCGCGCAGCCCGAACAGGGCCGACTGCTTCGGCGGTGCTTCCTGCGGACGGTCCAGGATCGAC
>Ga0070733_10000138_pt1 | contig 66573 bp, 54 predicted proteins | sample Coa_R1_9_FD_66450 | JGI IMG/M metagenome (GOLD analysis project Ga0070733, IMG submission 66450) | Surface soil microbial communities from Centralia Pennsylvania, which are recovering from an underground coalmine fire - Coalmine... | ecosystem: Environmental > Terrestrial > Soil > Unclassified ... | reverse complement strand
TGAGTGGCGATGATGGCTTGCGCGGAAGCGATGAGAGCATCAAGATCGCCGCGGCGAATCGCGAGCATGGCAAGCGAGCGCTGGGCGTCTGTAAGCTCGGGCTTGAGGCGAACGGCTTCACGCCATTCCGATTCGGCGCGGTCCTGGTCACGTTGCTGCTCGAGCGCCAGCCCCAACTGATAATGCGCAACCGCGTTGTCGGGGTCATTCCTTAGCGCCGTCTGCAGCGAATCGGAGGCGCCGGCGGCATCGCCCTGGCGAAGTTGAATCTGCGCCTTATAAACCAGCGCGTCCACGTCACGCGGCGCGGACTTCAGAACCTCGTTGTTCAGGGTGGAGGCGTCTTCCAGTCGCCCTTTGAGAATGAGCAACTGAACGTAGTTCTTCTTGACTTGTGGATCCCTGGGATGGTCCTTGTACAACGAGGCATATTCCGTGACCGCTTTATCCAGCTCGCCGTTGGCAAAATAAAAATCGCCGAGCATGCGATACCCTTCCGAGTTATTCGGAATATCCTTCTTGGTCTGCTCGAGGAAGGCTTCGGTTTCCGCCTTCCTGCCTTCCGCCATCAACAGCCGGACCATAGCGGCGCGCGGTCCCGGATTGGAGGGTTCGAGCGCGATGGCGTTGTGGAACTGCTGTTCGGCCTCGGGCAGACGGTTGCGGGACTGATAGAAGCCGCCTAAGGCCAGCACAGCGCTGGTGGACTTGGGATCGGTGGAAACGGCCTTCTTAAAGCTGGCTTCGGCCTGATCGGGCAGGTTGGCGCGCAGTTCGAACAGAGCCAGCAGCAAATAAGATTCCGAGCGATCGGGCTTGAGATTGATGGCCTGCTGGATTTCCTGGATAGCATGGGGCAGGTCGTTTTCCGCCGCGTAGTAATTGGCCCAGGCTTCGTGGGTTTCGGGATCGTTCGGGTCTTTGTCGCGCAGCACGTCCAGGTGCGCCTTGGCCTGAGTCATGTATTCCTGGCGCGGTGAACCGTCCGGATTCCTTACGGTGACCAGCAGATTGGCAAGGTCAATGTGGGCGCGATAATTGTCGGGCGCGAGTTCCACGGTGCGGCTCAATTCCTGAAATGCGCGCTGGCTGTCTCCCAGCTTGAGATAGGTCTGGGCCAGCTCGGAGTGAGCGTTGGCGAAGCGGGAATCAATCTGGATGGCGTTAGAAAACTGAATTGCCGCTTCACGATATTTGCCTTCCTGGAAGTATTTTTCACCGCTGTCGAAATACTTCTGCTTGCGCACATTGGGGTCCCGGTTGCAGCCGGCAAGGAAGACAGTAAGGGCAAGAGCGCAAACGAACAGCCCGCGCGTGGCAGAGCGGATCATTTTGGATTCTCCGAGGGAGGACGAGGCAGGCCGAGAGTTGCCGTCCTGGCCCTGCTTCATGATACTGCACCGACTACGGCGACCAAGAGTTACGGGGGTCATAGGATCCTACGCACTAGCGCGGAATATAACTGTCGAGCAAAGGTGTTACCCGGTTTGCAAACGGGAGCAGCCGTTCGGTTGCGGCATCGGCGGTCTCGCCGGGAAGCAAAGGCGTGATGATGCGGACCAGCGCGCCGTCACTGCGATTCATACGAATGGAATCGGCAACCAGAAAGAACTTGGCCCAGTACTCGCTGGCCACCCCGCGATCGTGCGCCCAATACCAGTAGAGGACCACCTCTCGGCTGTCCCCTTTGGCGATGAGGTAGCGGTTCACCGGAAAAGGCGCGTGACCGGGCAGGGACAAATCCATGCGGCGATTCTCGACGGGAGCCCAGCCTGCGCCCGGCAGGCAGTGCTGCGGGGAATGAATCGTGTCACCCGTGCGCTGGCTGGGGAAGTAGGCGATAAACAAGTTGACGGGCGGTTGATTCGTCTGCGGATCCCGGTAAACGCGCAGCAGGAAATCTCCCGGGCCAAGAATCGCCAGGACGTCCTTATCCATGGCAATGTCTTCGCCGTCCCAGGTTCCCAATTGTTGCGGGAATAATTGCAGTGGCAAACGCGCGGGCTGGACTTCGCTCCGGGTGTGGGCCTGCAGTAAGACTCCCGCCGACACAATCAGCAAGGCGGCCATGACGAAACGCAAGGTCGTGGACTGGATCATGGCCGGGCCTCGGGGTCAGGCCAGATGCGCCGGATCAGAGCATGAAGGAGGTAAAGCAAAGCCAGGGAAAGGACGAAGATGATCCAGCCCCACGAGGCGTGGAAATAGCCTTCCGCTTTCTCCGCGTCCCAGTACTGCACCAGCAAGCCGGTGCCGACAATGCGAGTGCTGTTGGCAATTACGGCGACGGGCACGGAGGCCAGGGCCAACACCCAGCCGACCCAGAGGCGCTTTTCCGTCAGATAGGCGTAGATGATGGCAAGAGTGACCAATGACATCAGGGATCGGATCCCGCTGCACGCTTCCGCTACCTCCAGCGCCATGGAAGGAAGATTAATGACGTTGCCCTCGCGCAAGATGGGAACGCCCAGCAGCGCCAGCGCTCCCGCCGCCAGGCGAGAAGCCAGGAGCTGCAGTGGAAAAGTCACCTGGTTGAATATAAGGGCGGGTATAGGGATCATCAGAAACAGAAACGCCCAGGGAAAGAGCACGGCCCGCATGAAGCTCCAGCCTAGAAACAGAACGATGATTCCGGCAGCGAGGAACAGGAGAGAAGAACGGGCCAGGAAAAGTTCCGCGCCCAGTTGACCGATGATCAGCACGCCCAACCCAAAAACAACCAACGCCAGCCCCGTCCATGCCGGGCGGACCGCGACGCGGGACAGGCGATCGCGCTCCTGCCAGAGTACGAAGCCGGCGAACAGCGGAACGAAAAAGCCGTGAGAAAAATTGGGATCCAACCACCACTGCCGTACCAGACGCACGAGCACGGGCCAGTAGAGCCAGAGAGAAAGTACACCCAGCGCTCCAAGTTGGAACAGCAGCAGCTTCCGTGGCGAACGCAGTGCAACGGACAGGGGGAGCTCGGTCTCTGCCAGTCGGCTCACAGCCCCAAGTATAAGAGCTGTCCGAACAGAATCTCAAAAGATGATGGATGAGGCTGAAAAGTCTTCCAGCTCGACTTGAGGACAAATCGCCCTGCCGACCACGCTTTTTTGAACCGACCCAAGTCCAGCGGGGTTCAGGCTCTTTCGGGGGGGGAGGGTTTCGGAGGCTCCGCCTTCGGACGGCAGTGATGAAATAGATTCTCATCGCAGTGAGAAAAGTATTTCCTAGTTGTGGGCCCGACGAAGTCAGGTGGAAGCGTTTTGGGGGCCTCGTCCAACTTTTAGAATTGATCTAAGTGATTGAAAATAATAGGTCAGTCGTATGGATTGGCATTTTAATCAAACCGAAATACTAGTTGGCAGGGTTTGTGCTCAAATAGCTGTTCGAACCACCACTAGGGCGACATGATGGAAATAGATTCCTCTCCTGGTATGGGAAGCGCTGTGGCCAAAGCTCCAGCCGTCGGCGAGGTACAGCGTGTTGCCCTCGAAAGCCGCGGGATGCAAGCGGTGATCCTGAGCCTGGCGCAGATCGATGTGCCGGTTCTGTTGAGAGGCGAGCGCGGGGTGGGCAAGCGCACGCTGGCAAAACGGATCCACGAGCTTTCGCCGCGGAGTCAGGAATGTTTTCGGGTGCTGCCCTGCAGGGTGCTGTGGCCGGAAGCGTTTGACTCGGAAGGAGAGGGCGGCTTTCTAGGCCGCGGAACGATCTATCTCGACGAAGTGGACGACCTGAATCCGGAATGCCAGCAACGGCTGGTGCAGGCGCTTGCCGGAGCCAACCTGAACGGGGAGCGTGCGCGACTGATCTGCGGTACGGCGCGGAATCTGGAAGCCGAGGTGGAGAGCGGAAGTTTGCGCGAGGACCTATATTGCCGCATCAGCGGAGTTTCGCTTCAGCTGGCGCCGCTGCGGCAGCGCCCCGAAGACATTCCGGAACTGTTGAATCATTTTCTGTGCAAGTACGCCCGGGATCTTCAACTGCCGGTGCCGAGAATCGGTCCGGAGACACGCTGCCGCCTTGAGCACTATTCGTGGCCGGGAAACGTGCGCGAACTGGAAGAAGCGGTGAAGGCTATTGTCGGGCTGGGAGAAGAGGCCATCGCCAACGACGGTCTGGGAGCCTGGCTGCATACGAAAAGCGAGCTGCCCAAAGTGACGCTGACGCAAACGATTTCATTGAAGGCCGTGTCGCGAGCCGCCTCGCGCTCGGCGGAACGGGAATTAATTCTGGGAGCGATGACACGAACCGGCTGGAACCGCCGGCGCGCCGCCCAGGAATTGCAGATCAGCTACAAGGCCCTCCTCTACAAACTGAAGCAGATCGGATGCGAGGAGGACGGAGCTTCGAGAACGTCATGAACAACGTTTTGAAAGTGGTTCTGGTGTTTTTTCTGGGGACTGCCACGGCAAACATGCTGGGACAGGGCAGCCCGGCCGGGACGGACCCCGCCCCGGAGACGGCGGCAAATTCCGCCACTCCGCCTGACTACGTGATCGGAGCGGACGACACCCTGCACATTTCCGTCTGGAAGGAGCCGGATCTGTCCGAGACGCTGCCAGTTCGCCCCGACGGCAAGATTTCAATGCCGCTGCTGAATGACATCCCGGCCGCCGGCCTGACGCCGCTGCAACTGCGGGACTCGATTACGGAAAAACTGAAGAAGTACGTCGCCGATCCGCGGGTCACCATCGTGGTGACGGCCATGAACAGCCGGAGAATCTTCGTCACCGGCGAAGTGCTGCATTCCGGTCCGATGCCGCTGCTGCCGCACATGACGATGCTACAGGCATTGTCCCAAGCGGGCTTCACGCAATTCGCCAATCTGAAAGGGATTTATTTGTTGCGCAACGACAACGGCAAGCAGGTCAAGCTTCCGTTTAATTACAAAGAAGTGGTCAAAGGGAGACGTCCGGAAGAAAACATCGCGGTGCAACCGGGCGATACCATCGTGGTTCCGTGAGTGCGACTATGAGCCGACTGCAAAAAATCGGGATGCTGGCCGCACCGGTCCTGGTGCTGGGAATAGCGTGGGGTCAGGATAGCTCCTCGCCGGGTTCGGCTACGCCGGACGCGAGCCAGCAGCAGTCGCAACCGGTGCCGGCGTACGGGCAGGAGAATGCTCCCGCGCCGATCACGGAGAATCCTCCCATCACGGGACTCGACCAACCGGGACTGGAGCCGCACGCGGCGCCGCTGAGTTATCTGCAGCCGGGCGCGACGGTCAGTGAGTCGGCGGATTCAAATATCGGGAACGGGCTGGGCGGACAGACATTCAACTCGGTCAGCCTGGCGCTGGGCAGCCTGACCCTGGAGAGGTTGTGGAGCCACTATGACCTGGCGCTCGACTACATCGGCGGCGTCGGTTACTACGACGTTGCGGGGCTTGGGCTGAAGTCAATCCAGCAGATGGATATCGATCAGAAAATCTCCTGGAAACGGGGACAGTTGTCGGTGCGCGACAGCTTCAGCTATCTGCCGGAGGGAAATTTTGGCGCCGCTTACGGTTCCACGGGGTCGGAAGGAATTCAATCTCTGGGCAGCACGTCATTCGGCTCGTTCTGGAGTGGAAGCGCGCTGGGCACGCTGGGAGAAGTGCCGCGCATACTCAATGTGAGCCTGGCGGATGTCACCGAGAACCTGACGCCCAAGTCGGCCGTCACGGCGGTGGGCGGGTACGCTTTTACCCACTTCTACGGGAGCGATGCGGTGACGGGAGGTCCGTTCCTGGACAGTTCGCAAACCTCGACCATGGTGGGATACGACCGAATATTAACTTCGAAGACGCAAGTGGCGCTGCTCTACGGATACCAGGTGTTCAACTTTTCCGTGCTGGGAACGTCGTTTCACAGCAATGTCATCCAGTTGATGTATGGCCACAGAATCACAGGACGGATGAGCTTCGTCGCCGGGGCGGGGCCGCAGATCACGCATGTGAACCTGTATGGGATTTTAAACGAGCAACGTCTCGGGGTGGCGGGGCAGGCGCAGCTGCGCTACCAGTTTCCCAAAACGTCGCTGGCCCTTTCCTACGAGCGCTACCTGACCAGCGGGTCCGGTTTGTTCCTCGGGGCCCAGAGCGACATCGTGCGAGCCAGCGTGAATCGGCCGCTTTCGCGAGTGTGGAACATCTTTGCCGACGGCGGCTACGCCCGCAATAGCCGGGTGCAACCGCCAACCACGGCGGAACTGGCGAACTGTGGTGGAAGCGGGCAGCCTCTTTGCCCGGGAGTGGACGCCGGAGTGTTCAAGGCCACCTTCGCCGGTCTCGGCGTGCACCGGAATATCGGACGCGATTTTCATGCCTACGCGAGCTATCAGTTCAACCAGCTCTGGTTTGACCACACCTATTGCGGGACGCTGTTGGACTGCAACCGAATCGGGAATCGGCAAGTGATCACCCTGGGACTGGATTGGAAGCCACGGCCCATCCGGCTGGATTGAGGGCGTGAAGAGGCTGACGGAGAGTTCCGGAAGCCGCGGTTCAAGGCAGGGGATGGCCGAGCCAGGTCAAAGGCGCCCTGACGAGGCATAAGGAGAGTAGAGAGCATGATTTCGAATCGCGTATACACGGTGGACGACTATCTGGCGATCCTGCGCCGCCGAGCCCGGATGGTTTTGGTCCCGGCACTGGTGGCTCCGCTGGCGGGCTTTCTGGTTTCCTACGTGTTTACGCCCAAGTATACGTCGCAGGCGCTGGTGCTGGTGGAAGGCCAGAAGGTACCGGAGAACATTGTGCAGCCGGTGGTGTCGGAGGATTTGACTGAGCGGGTGGCCACACTGGAGCAGCAGGTGTTGAGCCAGACCGATTTGCAGAAAGTGCTGGACCAGTTTTATCCCGGCAAGACTCCGAAAGAGGCGAGCGAGTTGATGGATAAGATCCGCAGCAACGTGAGTCTCTCGCCGGTGGTGACGGATTTATCAGAGATAGGCCCTAAGAAAAAGCCGGGACAGAGCAGCCCGGTGCCTGGTTTCTATCTGAGTTACACCGACAGGAACCCGCGCGAGGCGCAACAGGTATGCGGCGAGCTGACGTCGCTGCTGATTGAGGAGAACCTCAAAAGCACTCAGGCGGCGGCGAGCGGAACCAGCGATGTGCTTAACAAGGGAATCGAGGATGCGAAACGCGACCTGGACGATCTGGATGCGAAGCTGGCTGCCTTCAAGAAAGAATACGTGGGGCAACTGCCGGGCGACGAAGAAAACAACCTCAAGATCCTGGCGGGATTGAATTCACAGCTGGATGCCAACACCCAGACGATGAACCGCGCCCAGCAAGACAAGGCTTACACCGAGTCCATGCTGGCGCAGGAACTGGCGGCCTGGAAGTCGTCGCAGTCCACGACCAATCCGCAGACGCTCCAGAAGCAACTTTCCGATCTGCAGGCGCAACTGCTGGATCTGCAGGCCAAGTACACGGCCGACCATCCGGACGTCATCAAAACCAAGGCAGACATCGCCGAAGTGAAAAAGAAGCTGGCGGAAGTCAACAGCGCGTCCGATGAAACAACTACCGCTACGAATGAAAAGGCGTCCGCTACGGAACCGCCTGAAATCCGGCAGCTGCGGGTACAGGTTCACCAGTATGAAGATCTGCTGTCGGCGGCGTCTCGCGACCAGAAGCGATTGCAGCAGGAGATCGGGCTCTACCAGAGCCGAGTTTCGCTGAGCCCGAACGTCGAGGAACAGTACAAGGCGTTAACCCGCGATTACGACAATGCGCAGAAGAACTATCAGGACCTGCTGGCCAAGAAGAGTGCGTCGGATGAAACCGTCAGGATGATCAACCAGTCCCAGGGCGAACGAATGATTGCCCTGAATCCCGCCGATCTGCCGGACCAGCCGAGCTTTCCCAACCGGTTGCTGTTTGCGGGCGGAGGGCTGGGAGCCGGATTCGCCCTGGGCTTTGGCCTGGTGCTGTGGATCGAGTTGCGAGACCAGTCCATTCGCAACGAAGCCGACGCGGAAGCGGCTCTGGAACTGCCGATGCTGGTGGCGGTGCCCTGGGTGGGCGAAACCACGGCAGCGACGAATGGCGGGTTCCGGTTGTGGAAAAAGGACAAGACCCCGGGCGAGAAGGTGGGAGCCTAGCCGAAAGCGATCATGTACAAGGAATTCTACGGACTGAGGGCAAACCCGTTTAACGTCAACCCGGATCCGCGTTATCTATTTCTGACGCGGCATACCGAGGAGGCGCTGGCCTGCCTCACCTATGGGATTCAAAGCCGCAAGGGCTTCGTGCTGCTGACCGGGGAAGTGGGCACCGGGAAAACCACGCTCATCAACAAGTTGCTGGAGTGGCTGCGGCTGCAGCAGGTTCCGACCGCGTTCATTTTTAATTCGCGGCTGAATGTGGCGCAATTTCTGGATTACATGATGGCCGATTTCGGCATCCCCTGCGATTCCAAGGCGAAGAGCCAGGTGCTGCTGCGGCTCTACAACTGGCTCCTGGATCGCTACCGCGCGGGCGAAACGGCGGTGCTGATCGTGGACGAAGCGCAGAATCTTTCCGATGAAGTGCTCGAAGAGATTCGCATGCTGACCAACCTTGAAACCTTCACCGAGAAATTGCTGCAGATTGTCCTGGTGGGACAACCGGAACTGGAACAGCGGCTGAAGCAGCCCCAACTGCGTCAACTGCGCCAGCGTCTGACGTTGCGGGCGAAAACGCATCCGCTGACGCTCGAAGAAACCAAGGCCTACGTGCAGCAGCGGCTGCGGATCGCGGGCTCGAACGGGCAGGAGATTTTCGACCCGGAGGCGGTGGTTTCAATCCATCGTTTTGCCAGTGGAATCCCCAGAGTGATTAACCTCATCTGCGAGCACTGCCTGGTGAGCGCCTTCGTGGACCAGCAGAAAGTAATCGCGCCCAGCGTGGTGGACGCGGTAGCTCGCGATTTCGACCTGGGCGGAAACCATGAGATCCCTCTACCCGCGACTGCGGCGCAGAATCCGAACCCGGTTGATCTGGCCGACGTCCTCCGTTCGCTGGCCAGTATGGCCGACCGGATGCAGCGCGAAGACAAGAACCCTCCGGACGAAAGGAAACCATGAGCCGTATTCATGAAGCTCTCAAGAAAGCCGAGCAAGAGCGGGCGGCGGCGCAGCCGCTGTCACCGGCTCCGGCGATGCCAGCGCTGGATTTGGACGACGCTGCCGAAATGCCGGGCCCGCATCCGGTGGTGGCGGACCCGAGCGCCTCGATGTTTGCGGCCCCTTTCAGCCTGGATGCGCTGCTGTCACGCAGCCTGCAGATGAACTGGCAGCCGGACAAGAATGCGCTGCTGTTTCTTAACGGCGACGACAGCGCCCCAGGCACGGAAGAATTCCGCACCTTGCGCTCGCGCCTCTACCACTTCCGCGAAAAGATGACGCTGAAAACGCTGCTGATCACCAGCGCAGTGCCTAAGGAAGGCAAGACGTTCACCGCCGCCAACCTGGCTCAGGTCATGGTGCGGCAACACGGGCGACGGGTGCTGCTGATTGATGCCGACCTGCGGGGACCCAGACTGCATCTGACGCTCGGCACTACGGCGGGCCCGGGATTGTCTGATTACCTGGAGGGAAAGAACGACGAGTTTTCCATCATGCAGCGCGGAGAGCACGAGAACCTGTACTTCATTCCCAGCGGCAAGGAGATTGATGATCCCTCGGAACTGGTGAGCAATGGCCGGCTGAAGATGCTGTTACAGCGGGTGGAAGCGCTGTTTGACTGGATCATCGTGGATTCGCCACCCGCCGTGCCCGTTTCCGATGCCAGCGTTCTCGCCAAGGCCTGTGACGGAGTCCTGATGGTGGTGCGTGCCGCGTCCACTCCCGCCGATGTGGCCCGCAGAGCGCGCCAGGAGTTTCCCGACCAGCAACTGGTCGGCATGGTGCTGAATGGAACCCGCGATGGCGCGATTCCGTACGCACGCTACTACTACGAGACCTACCATAAAGGACCTGCCAGCAAGGCTTAAAAGGGACCCCAAGTGATCCGGCTTTTCAAAGTCTACTACCCCGTTCGGACCCTGGTTCTGCTAGGGGGAGAGGCTTTGATCGTGGGATTGTCGTTTCTGCTCGGCGCCATGGTTCCGTATTCCCAGCACAGTCTGGCGCTGCGCCTGAATAATGAGCTGTTCATTGAAGGCGGATACCTGAAGATCGTCGGAATCACGGGCATGGTGCTGCTCATCTCGCATGGCTTCGATTTGTATGATGCCGGCCGTCTGGGGAGCAAATGGGAGCAGACCTTCCGCATGCTGCTGGTTTTGGGATTGGTGGCGTTTTCGCTGGCCGCGCTCGAAACGGTATACCGCCGGCTGTTGCCGGGACGCCCATTCATTCCGGGAGCGGCCTGGGGGCTGATCGTGCTGGCATTCATGCTGTTCGGCTGGAGAGTGGCCCACTCCTGGATTGTGCAGCAGCCCTACTTCCGGGAACGGGTGTATGTCCTTGGGACCGGAGACAGCGCCCTGCGTTTGCTGGAGGGGTTGCGGCAACGCTCTGAACTCGGGATTGAAGTGGTGGGGTGGACCGGCAAGATTGCCGGCGAGTTGACCCGCGAAACCGTGGCTCAGGACTTGCTCGGGGTGACGCATGAAAAGGGCGTACAGCGCGTGATCGTCGCGATGGAGGACCGGCGGGGAACCCTCCCGGTTGAGGAGTTGCTCGCGCTGCGGCTGGGGGGAGTGAAGGTCGAAGAGGCCACGTCGTGGCTGGAAAAAATTTCGGGCCGGATCGAAGTCGAGCAGTTGTACCCAAGCTGGCTGGTGTTCGCGGACGGGTTTCGGTTTAGCCGGGGTTTTTCGCTGGCGCAGCGCTTGTTTTCCATGTCGGCGGCCGCCCTGGGTTTGCTGCTGACTCTGCCTTTATTCCCTTTCATCCTGCTGGCCATCAAGCTGGACTCGCCCGGGCCCGTGCTTTACCGGCAAAAGCGGGTCGGGCTCGGAGGGCGCAATTTTTATTGCTACAAATTCCGCACTATGCGGCAAGACGCGGAGGCCGATACGGGAGCCACCTGGGCGGCGGATGACGATCCCCGAATTACGAGAACGGGAAAGTTTCTGCGCATCAGCCGACTGGACGAGCTGCCGCAATTGTGGTGTGTGCTCAAGGGCGACATGCACTTTGTCGGGCCACGCCCGGAGCGCCCGGAGTTCGTGGAGTGGCTCAGCCGGGAAATCCCCTACTACGGCGTGCGCCACAGTGTGCGCCCCGGCATCACCGGCTGGGCCCAGGTGCAATACAAATACGGCAACACGCTGCAAGACGCGCGGGAAAAGCTGCAGTACGACCTCTTCTATATAAAAAATACGTCGGTGGGTCTGGATTTCTGGGTCATTTTTCAGACGGTCAAGATCGTGCTGCTGGGCAGGGGGGCGCGATGAGACTGCGCGATCTCTGGGACATGACCATGGGGACGGGCATGACCCTCCGCCTGATGAAATGGATTGTTCCGGGGCTGGTTTGGAACCAGCAAGTCTACGGCACATCGCTGCAGCGATACATATCGGGCGACACCAGGTGGCTGGACTTGGGATGCGGGCATCGCTTGCTTGGTAACGATCTGGAACCCATCGAAGACGGACTGGTAGCGTCGGCCCGTACGGTCGTGGGATGCGATGTGGATTTTCCGAGTATCCGCGAACACCGGAGCATCCGCACTCGGGTGCTTGGTTCGGCCGACCTTCTTCCCTTTCGCGACGGCAGTTTTGATGTGGTCACGTGCAATATGGTGGTAGAGCATCTCAGTGATCCCGTGAAAGCATTTTCGGAGATGGCCCGGGTCCTTAAACCCGGTGGACGCATCATCGTCCATACTCCGAACCTGATGAACTACGCGGTCTTCTTAAACCACACGGTCATGCGCTGGATTCCACGGAAACATGTTCTGGCGCTGGTAACCAGGGCTGACGAAAGACGTGAAGCTGATGTATTCCTGACGTTTTACCGAGCCAATACGGCGGGTCGTCTTGCAGGAATCGTTTCCGGGCTGGGGCTGAAGGAGGAATCACGCCGGTTTCTGCCGCCTCCCCGGCCGTTTCTCGGTTTTTTCGCGCCCTTCGCGCTGGTTCAGCTGTTGCTGATGCGGCTCACCATGTCACCACGTTTCCAGAGGTTCGGAGCGACCATGTTGATGGTCTTCAAGCTGGAGGCCGCAAACAGCCGCCCCCGGGCTGCCACCGCTTAAATTCAAGGATTCACGCGTCGTAGAGAGCTATGGATCAGGTTCAATATTTCGATGGAACGGCGGGCGGAAGGGCGCACCAAGATCGTCAGGCTGCCCTTTTGGCGCGTGGCTCCTGGTTCACTGGTGGGAGGGCGTTTTGGGCGTGATGAGGCACACTGCAGACTCGCCCGATGCAGCGGCATTCGTCCTGGCAAATCTGGCCGAAGGGGAGCCGATGACAGCTGGAAGGCAATGCGGTTCTGTGCCGGGTTCCGAGGGCGGTTGGAAGGTTCGCTCCTATGCACTGCTGCTGTGCGTGTTGACGCTCAGCACCGTGGTGATCGTGCATGGAATCCACACCGGAGAATTCGATTACAACGTGGACGAGGCACAGCACGGCATGACCGGCCTGTTTTTCGCCGATGTTCTGCGCGATCTGCCGTTGCGCCACCCGGCGCAATACGCCTACATCTACTATGCGCAGTACCCGGCCGTGGCGATTGTTCATTGGCCTCCGCTGTTTTACCTGGCGGAAGGATTGAGCTTTCTCGCTTTCGGGGCGTCGGCGGAGTCGGCGCGCCTGACGGTTTTGCTTTTTTCCCTGCTGCTGCTCTATCAGTGGTTTCGCCTGACGGAAGAACTTCAGGATTCCCTGACGGCAGCCATCAGCACCGCCGCCTTGAGCCTCATTCCAATGGTTCTGCTGTTCGAAAAGACGGTGATGCTTGAAATCCCATCGCTGGCTCTGGCCGTGGCGGCGATCCGAAGCTGGATCAAGTACCTGGATAACGGCAAGAAAGCAACCCTGTACGCGTTTGCGCTTTGGCTCAGTGCGGCCTTTTTGTGCAAGCAGACGTCTGTTTTCGTGCTTGTGTTCTGCGTGCTGACCCTGGCCGTGACCAGAAAATGGGAGTTGGTAGTGCGGCGGGACACGCTATGGGCGGCGGCCATCTTTGCGGTGCTCACGGGCCCGTTTTATTTACTGATGCTGTTGTCGCAAGGCAGGGCGGTAGCGCACGATCTGGGCACCCATCACTTAACCGGCTGGAGCAGGATCACGTATTACGTGACCACGCTTCCAGGCGCCGCAACTCCGCTGATATTGGGACTGAGTCTGATCGGGCTGGCGCTTTGCCGTCGCTGGAGCCCGAAAGGTCAGACGGAATTGATGCTGTGCTGGATCGCGGCCGGATACGTTACTTTCACGTTCTTCGCTCAGAGCGCGCCCCGATTTACCATCTACTGGCTCCCGCCGGTCGTGTATTTCGCCGTCGGCTTTCTGACTCAGTTCTTTCGAGTCAGGACCCTCCGACTGGCTGCCCGAGGGGCGGCCGTACTGTTGGTGGGCGTTCTTACGGCTCGCGCCTGGGGCTATCAGAGAGAATACATTGCCGGTTACAAGGATGCTGCGGCGGAACTGGTGGGGACCTATCACACGGGTATTGTGCTGTTTGACGGGTTGGTGCCCGGTAACTTTGTGTTCTACATGCGGGCTCAGGATCCGCACCGGCAGTTCATCGTGTTACGCAAGTCGCTCTACGTCAGCGATATCCGCGCGGACGAAACCAGCGAGGAGTTGTTGCACAGCCGGGAAGAGATCTTGCGTTTATTGGCGGGGGATGGAGTGCGGTTCGTGGTAATCCTGGATCCCACGCCCATCCGCTTTAACGCGCAGCGCGTGCTGCGGGACGTGTTGAACACCGGCCAATTCGAATTGATCGAACGCTTTCCGATTTCAAGCAACGAGCCGGACTGGCAAGGGCGAAGTCTGCTGGTTTTCGAGAACAAACAGTGGGCCCCGCCAAGCGACAAATTTCTGAAGATCCGGATGCTGACGCTGAATCACGACATCATTGTGCCTCTGGATCACTTCAACTTCACTAAGGGGATGGGGACGACAAACGCCCCGGGGAAAACTGAATAAGTTGTGATTGAGCGAACGCCAGAGTCGAAGGAGCCATACTTGGAAGGGAATCAAGAAGAAAGAAGCCGCTTCCGACCGAAGATCGAACCGGCAGGCGGAGCTTTTTTCTGGCTGTGCGCCTTTTGGTTCGTGTACTGCGCTCGACCCGAAGACTGGATTCCCGGCCTGCACTACATCCCGCTGGCCAAGATTACCGGCGCCATGACCGTGTTCGGGCTGCTGACGAGCGGTAGAAAGGGCAAGCGCAGTCTGCGGGATCTGCCCCTGGAAGGGAGAGTCCTGGTGGCGCTGGACCTCTTTCTGGTCAGCACGGCGCTGATCTCGCCGGTATGGCGGACGGGTGCCTTCTTGCGCGCGCTGGATTTTGCCAAGGGCGGGGTCGCGTGGGTGCTCACCTTTCTGGTGGTGACCAACCTGGATCGGCTGATTCGCCTTTGCATGATCCAGGCAGCTTCGGTTTCCATGGTGGCCATCGTCTCCGTTCTAAAAGGTGGAAGGACCCCGAGGCTGGAAGGCGTTTTGAACGGGATGTACTTCAATGCCAATGACCTCGCCTTTGCGCTGGTGCTGTCGCTGCCGTTCTGCGTAGCGCTTTTGATACAGACCAAGAGCTTGCCGGCCAAAATCTGGTGGGTGGTGGGAATGCTCTTCATGGGCGTGGCACTCATGTTGACTGCATCGCGAGCCGGGTTCATCTGCCTGCTCTTCGCCGGAGCGGTGATGCTCTGGCATTTTGCCGTGAAGGGCAAACGGCCCATGCTGATCGTGATCACCCTTCTGGTGGGATCGGTTTTATTCCTGTCTGTCGGCCGGAAGCTGGTGGCCCGGCTTTATGCCACCACCGGTGACGTGGGCAACGAGCAAAGCGCCTATGGCTCCTATCTGCAACGCAAGCAAGGGATGTATGAGGCCATGGGGACCATCGCGCGCTATCCCCTGTACGGAATCGGCGTGAGTAATTTCATATCCTATGGGGGACAGTGGCGGGAGGTTCATAACGCCTATTTGCAGATGGGAGCCGAAGGCGGCGTGCCCGCGCTGGTGCTCTACCTGATATTTCTGGCGCGCGGATTTTCCAACCTGCGGCGGATCCGAAAGAAGCAGAAGACGCAAACCCTCCACCCTGAGATCGTGCTGTTCGCGGGCGCCTTGCACGCTACGCTGATTGGGTTCGTCGTGGGAGCGATGTTCGGTCCGGAAGCGTATCAGCTCTTCGCCTACATAGCGGTCGCCAAGACTTCGGTGATTTGGGCGCTGGTGGAGGAGGGAGGCGGCGACGCAGTCTCGGTTCCATCGAAGCGGCCGCGAATTTCCATTTATGACCGGGCGGCGAGCCTGGCCGGGGCGGGTAGAAACCTAGCTTTGCGCTGAGCGGCGAGTGGGCATGAGAAGGGAGCGCCGGGTCGAGTCCGTCAGGAGCAGGGTTCCGATGTGGGTGGCAGGCACAGCCGCGGATTGAGTATGGGGCGGGAGAAAACGAAAAAACGCCGCCAACGGCGAGTCTCGAATGCGCTGCGCTGGCTGCCTGGCTATGCCTGGCAGGCGATGGCGCGGCCGTCGTCCCGCGGACGGGTTCACCTGCTTATCGCGGTCGCGGACCATTTCGAGCCCGCGATTGTCCCAGGGGACGGACGTGCTCGCGCTTCGCATGACGAACAGGCGCGCCGCCTCGACGCCTGGTGCAGGGACTATCCGGCACTGGTTGATGCATTCCGCGACCGCGACGGCCGTCCGCTCTGCCACACATACTTTTATCCCGCGGAGCAATACCAGGCGGATCTGGTGGAGCGCCTGGCGGAGCATTGTCATGGCGGGTGGGGCGAAATCGAAATTCATCTGCACCACGGCGTCGAAAGCCCGGACACGCCGGAAAACACGCGGCGGCAGTTGATCGAGTTTCGCGATGCGCTGGCGTTCCGGCACGGCTGCCTCAGCTATGAGGTTGGCTCCGAGTTGCCGCGCTACGCCTTCGTGCACGGCAATTTTGCGCTGGCCAACTCCAGTGAAGGGCGGAACTGCGGCGTGGATTCGGAGATGCAGATTCTCGCCGAAACCGGGTGCTACGCCGATCTCACGCTGCCGGCGGCGCCTTTCCATCCGGCGCAGACGGCAAAGATCAATGCGCTGTATGAAATTGCCGGTCCTTTGAGTGAACGGGCGCCGCAACAGAGAGGAACAGATCTGACGATAGGGAAGAGGCCGGAGGTCTTACCGTTGATGGTGCAAGGTCCGCTGATGCTTGACTTTGGGCGCCGGGGGATTGAGAACGGGGCTCTCACCGGGCCCAATCCGCCGAGCCTAGACCGCCTGCGCTTGTGGAAGCGGGCCGGAATCGGCGTGCGCGGCCGGCCGGACTGGCGGTTCATCAAGCTGCATTGTCACGGCATGGATCCCACCCAACGGGAGTCGGTTCTTGGAGGGCCGGCGCGCCGATTTCTGCGCGAACTGGTGGAGGGCGCCGAAGACCGGGGCGAGACTCTGCACTTCGTCACAGCGCGCGAGATGGTCAACATCATTTTAGCGGCGTGCGACCGGCGCGAGGGAAATCCCGGCGACTACCGCGACTACCGGCTGCAAAAACGCAATTCCACTCCGGCCAATCTGGGCGCACGCGCGGCGCGCGTGGCTCTTCAGGAATAACGAAAATGTGTGGCATTGCGGGCATTGTCAGCTCTGACCTCACCGACAGGATTGAGCCCGCGACCATCCGGAGGATGTGCGACTCCATCGCCTACCGGGGCCCGGACGAAGAGGGCATTTTCACAAAAGGCAATACCGGACTGGGCATGCGACGGCTCAGCATCATTGATCTGGCCGGCGGGCACCAGCCCGTGTTTAACGAAGACCGCAGCGTCTGGGTCGTTTACAACGGCGAGATATACAACTTCCCCGAACTGCGCCGCGAGCTCGAAAACCGAGGGCACAGGTTTTCGACGCACACCGATACAGAAGTGATTGTTCACCTCTATGAGGAGATGGGAGCGGACTGCGTCCAGAAGCTGCGCGGCATGTTCGCGTTTGCGCTCTGGGACGAACGCAATTCCCGTCTGTTGATGGCCCGCGATCGTCTGGGGAAGAAGCCGCTGCATTACGCCTGGAGGGGCGGGCGGCTGCTATTCGGCTCGGAAATAAAAGCGCTGCTGGCGGTTGCCCCGGAATTGGCCGAGCTCAACCGCGAAGCCCTGCTGCAATATTTTTATTTCGGGTACATCCCGGACCCGTTGACCGCGTTCGTACCGATTCTAAAGCTGGCTCCGGGACATTTGCTGGAGATGGAGCGGGGAGAAATCCGGGTCCGCAGGTATTGGGATTTGCCGGAGTATGGAACGTATTCGCCAAAGAGCGAAGAGGAGTGCCTGGAGGAACTGGAGCACCGGCTGGCAGACGCGGTGCGAATCCGGTTGATTTCGGATGTGCCGCTCGGCGCGCTGCTCAGCGGGGGCACCGATTCCTCGACGATTGTGGCCCTGATGGCGGGAGCCTGCTCGGGACCGGTGAAGACTTTCTCCATCGGGTTTCGTCAGGAGGAGTTCAACGAAGCCCCTTACGCAAAGCTGGTCGCAGAGCGCTTCGGGACGGAGCATCACGAGCTGATTCTAGAGCCCGACATCGTCCAGACGGTGGAGTTGCTGACCCGATCCCTGGAGGAGCCTTTTGGGGATTCTTCGATGCTGCCGACCTATCTTGTGTCGCGTCTGGCGCGGCAGCACGTTACGGTGGCGCTTTCCGGCGACGGCGGCGACGAACTGTTTGCCGGCTATGAGCGCTATCACATTCACCTCAATGGCCGGTCGTACCGATGGCTGCCGGAGTGGGCCGGACGCTTCTATCGTCAAGTGGTCTTTGACAAATTACCGCGCGGGACGCCGGGACGAGGGTTGGCTTACAGCATTTCGCTGCCCTGGGCGGAACGCTACGCCGAGGGTATTTCGCTGCTTCCATATCAACGGCGGATGGCAATCCTCGCTGAGGATTTTGCGGCGATCTCGGACCCGCTCGATCTGGTGCGCGACTACCTCGGAAAAGCGCCAGGCCATGAGGCTTTGAGCGGCCTACTTTATCTGGATACCAAGACTTATCTGCCGGGCGACATTCTCACGAAAGTAGACCGGATGAGTATGTTGAACTCGCTCGAAGCGCGGGTTCCGATGCTGGATCACGTGTTCGTGGAGTGGGTGACAGGATTGAAAGCGGAGTGGAAGATGCGCGAGGGCGGGCAAAAATACATTCTGCGGAAGCTGGCGGAGAGAGTCGGGGTCCCGAGAGAAGTGCTCTACCGCCGTAAACAAGGCTTCGCGTTGCCCCTCGGTTACTGGATCCGGCATGACCTGAAGGAAATGATTCTGTCGGTGCTGCTGGATGCGACGACTTTGCAGCGGGGCTATCTGAATCCGTCGGGAGTGCGGCAATTGCTCGACGAGCACTTCCGCGGCCGCCGCGACCACTCGCCGCGCATCTGGCGCCTTCTGATGTTTGAACTCTGGCACCGGAACTTCCTCTCGCATCTCGGCGTGGGAGCAAGGACGCAGTCGGCAGCGGAAGCTTCTCTTGGGCGAACCCAATGAGCGCATTCACGATTCCCGAAGCGAAGGGCAGGGGCGCGCTTCCCGGCGTGTTCCTGATGATCGAAAGCTTTGAGACCGGGGGCAGTGAGCGCCAATTCGCGGCTTTGGCGAAAGCTCTGGACCCGAACTCGTTTGCCGTTCGATTGGGTTGCATCCGGCAGCGTGGCGGCTTTGATGAAGGCCTGAGCGGCTTGTCCGAGTTCCGTCTCGGCGGCAGCCTGTACGGGCTGCAATCATTTCGGACTCGACTGCGTCTGGCTCGTCATCTGCGCCGGGAAAAGATTGCGGTGGCGCAGGCCTTCGACTTCTACAGCAACCTGACGCTGATTCCCGCGGCAGTTCTGGCGAGGGTGCCGGTAGTGATTGGCAGCCAGCGCCAGCTCGGTGACCTGCTGAGTCCGGCCCAGTTCCGCGCTCAGCTTGCCGTGTTCCGCTGGTGCGACGCCGTAGTGTGCAATTCGCGGGCAGCTGCAGAACGCTTGCGGGCTGACGGACTCGATGAGAGCAAGCTGGTGGTAATCGGGAATGGATTGCCGGCCTCCGCTTTCGCTGAGCCAGTATCGGCCAGGCCGCGCCGCGAAGGGCCGCTGCGTGCCGGCATGATCGCGCGAATGAACACGCCGGCCAAGAACCACAGCCTTTTTCTGCGTGCCGCAGCCAGAATGCGGGCCAAGTTTCCAGACGTCGAATTTATTGTGGTGGGAGACGGTCCGCTGCGACCGGGCCTGGAAGCCGAGGCGGATGCTCTAGGGTTGAAGGACGTGGTTCAGTTTCTGGGTGATCGCCGTGACGTGAGTGCGATTCTCGCCTCCCTGGATATTTCGGTTCTGCCCTCGAAATCGGAGAGTCTCTCGAATGTGATCCTGGAGTCCATGGCAGCCGGCGTTCCGGTCGTGGCCACGGCCGTGGGCGGGAATCCTGAGCTGGTGACTGCAGAGCGGGGAATCCTGGTCGGGTCTGAGGACGCGGAAGAGTTGGCGGCTGCGATCGGAGCACTCTTACGCGATCCGGAGCGGCGCTTGCGACTCGGGCGCAATGGCCGGAACTTCGCGCAGACGGAGTTTACGCTGGAACACTCGGCAGCCCGCTACGAAGAACTCTACCGCGAGTTGCTGCACAGAAAGAACTGGAGGGCGCGGGCGCGCTTTCGCGCGCAGGCAATCGAACCGGATGAGAACAAAGTGCGGCGACGCGTGGCGATCGTGGCCGCGTCGCTGCGCTACGTTGGCGGACAATCGGTTCAGGCCGACCTGTTGTGCCGGAACTGGAAGGATGACCCTGAGATCGCGGCCCAGTTGATTCCAATTGATCCCCCCCTGCCGCGCGCGATCGCATGGGTCGAGCGCATTCCCTGGCTGCGGACGCTGGTGCGCCAGCCTTTTTATGTGTGGCAACTCTGGCAAGGCCTGAGGGATGCCGACATTGCTCATATCTTTTCGGCGTCTTACTGGTCGTTTCTGATCGCTCCGGCTCCGGCGCTCTTCATGGCGAAGCTGCGGAAAAAGCAGGCCATCATTCACTATCACAGCGGCGAAGCGCGGGACCACCTGCGGCGCTTTCGCAGCGCGCGTCCCATTCTTCGCCGCGCCGACCGGCTGGTGGTGCCGTCGGGTTACCTGGTGGATGTGTTTCGAGAATTCGATCTTTCCGCGCGGGTTGTGCCGAATATCGTGGACGAGACCCAGTTCAGTTTTCGCGACCGGCAACCGCTGCGCCCGCACCTGATCTGCACGCGAGGATTTCACCCCTACTACAGCGTGGATGTGGTGGTGAAGGCGTTTGCGAAAATTCGGGAAGAATTTCCCGAAGCCCAGCTTGATCTGGCAGGTACAGGTCCGTCGGAAGCGGAGATTCGAACTCTGGTCCGCGACCTGCATGTTCCCGGAGTCCGTTTTCTGGGCGTAGCCGCAAGAGATGGGATCGGCCGGTTGTACGATGCGGCAGACATTTTCATCAATGCATCGTGGCTGGACAACATGCCGGTGTCGATCATGGAAGCGTTCGCGGCCGGGAATCCGGTGGTGACGACCGCCGCGGAGGGCGTGCGCTATCTGGTCGAGCATGAGCGAACCGGACTACTTTCGCCGGTGGGGGACGCGTTGGCTCTCGCCGAAAACGTGATACGAACCCTGCGAGAGCCCGAACTGGCCTCGCGGCTGGTGCGCAATGCGTATGACCAGTCGCTTTCCTATCGCTGGACGGCGGTCCGGCAACAATGGATCGAGGTATATCGGGCGGCGGCGACGGGCAGGGAAGTAGCCCAGGAGTTGGTCGTCACCAGATGACAATAAAATGACCACGAATCCGATCCATCCGCGGGCCCGGCGTCCGGTATTCGTGGTCGGCTGCCACCGTTCCGGAACCAATCTCCTCTACGACACGCTGCTCTCTGCCGGAGGCTTTGCCATCTATCGGGGATACTTGCCGGTTTATAAGATGCTGATCCCGCGCTTCGGAGGGCTGCGGCGCCCCTCGAGCCGAAAGAAGATCGTCGAGACCTGGCTGAAGAGCAAGGGATTTCGCCGCTCCGGACTGGACGTGCAGCAGCTGACGACGAAGCTGATGGCAGAGTGCAGGAACGGCGGCGACTTCATCCGCATTGTGATGGATGAAATCTCCCGCCGACAGAATGTGAGCCGCTGGGCGGTCTATGATCCCGACAATGTCCTGCATATGCGGCGGATCAAGGCGGACCTTCCCGACGCGCTTTTTGTTCATATCCTTCGCGACGGGCGCGATATTGCCCTGTCGCTCAAGAAAATGGGCGGGTTTACCCCGTTCCCCTGGAACCGGTCGGCGCGGAGTTTGCCGGCGACGGCACTTTACTGGGAATGGATGGTTCGAGCGGGCCGCGAGTACGGGAGCCAGATCCCGGAGGATTACCTGGAGATTCGTTATGAAGACCTGATCAGCGATCCGCCGGGCACGCTGGCATCCGTGAGTCAATTCCTGGACCACGATTTGGACTTCGACCGCATTCAGAGCGCGCGTCTGGGGCGGCTGCGCGAGCCGAATTCCTCGTTTCTGGGAGAAGAAGAACACATTCAGCCACTGAATCGCTGGAAGCAGAAAATGTCACGCGAGGAAATTGCTCAGGTGGAAACGGTGGCCGGCGAATGCCTGGAGGAGTCGGGCTATCCGCTGGTGACGCCGAAAGAAGAGCGACGGGAAAGCCTTTTGGACGCCTGGCTGCGGGCGGCCTATCCCGCCTTTCTCAGCACAAAACTGTGGCTAAAGCTAAACACTCCTCTGGGCAGATTGACGAGTCTGTCCGAACTGGAACTCGGGGAGCCGGATTCGCAGCCCTCCTCTGCCGCGTAGACGCCGTCCTTTACCCGATCGTCAATTACGCAGGCAATCCATGGTTGCCCACAAAGCCGCCAGTACTTGCGGCCCCGGATTGGCCCGAAGGGCGGTGCGCCACGCCACGGTCAGGGATTCTGCGCAGGCTTGTGAGCCTTGACCCCGATCCCGATCTCGCCGACCGTGAGATTCACCAGGCCGCAACTCTCAAGCCAGCGGAACACCTGTTCATAGGTGTGCTTGGACTGATATTTGGGAGAGTACCAGTCGAGAGTGTCTAGAAGTCGGGCCTCGGCGTTGGACTGCCGATTCACGGGAAAAACATGATGGACGAGACCCGCGACCGGATCCCCGACCAGCGGGACCACGCGCAGCCCGCGATCGAGCCAGTAGAAGAACGGAACGGCGACGCGAAAAAAACGATGCAGCGCCTGCGGCGACATGCGGTGAGTGATCTTTCGATACTGATCGCTGAAGCGATACCACTTGTTGTATCCGCTGTAGAGCCACACCGCCAGAGTGCCGCCCGGCTTCAGATATTGGGGCAAGGTTTTAACCGCCTGTTCACAGTTCGGAGTGTGATGGAGCACCCCCATGCTGTAAATGCAGTCGAAAGTTTCCGGGGCGAAAGGCAAGGAGAACACGTCGGCCTGAAAGGCCACGAAATCTCGGTCGGCGAGGTTCCTGGCCGCAACTTCGGCGGCGGCGCTCAGATCAACGCCCACCACGCGGGCTCCCCAACGGGTGGCCACTTCGGCGAATCGGCCCATGCCGCAGCCGACATCCAGGACCAGTTTGCCCCGCAAGTCCTCGGGCTGAAGGCGGGTCTTGCGAATGAAATCGGGTTCGGAGAAGTTGCGGGACGAATCGTCGAGCTGCGTTTTGTCGAATCGCCGCCACTGGTAGCCGAAGCTGTCGGCGTAGTTGGTGGGATCCACAAAGCGGATGATGCCCCGCACCTCTGGGTATTCGCGCGCACATGACACGCAGGCGCAGGCTTGCTGCCGCTTGGCGAGCGGGCCGCGGCACTGAGGACAACGCAGCAGGGATAGAGCTTCCGCCGAGAAATGCGGTTGCGTGAGCTGGTCGCTGGCCGACAAACCAAACACTCCTATGATCAGAGCTAGTCGTGGCAGTGGAATCCGGCTGCCACGCTGATTCTTTTTACTGCCAGGGCTGGAATGGCGAAACTGTTATCCTGTGCCGGCCTGAAGAATCAATCTATTATACGATTCCTCCGCACCTCCGCCCCCGCCCTGCGCTTGAAGCGAATCATGCGAACCGGACGAGAATCAAACGCGAAACCGGCCCTGATTCCAGCGTGCTAGAATTTTTCATCCGTTCCTCTTGCGCCGCTCCGGGATCCCGTTATCGAGGCCAATCCATGTATTCATTCTGCAAGGTGCTTCGCGTCTCCGTTGCGTACTTCTTTTTTGCGGCAGGTTTCGCCTTATGCGGTGGGCAGGCTTCAGCACCGGGGCAGGACAAGGTGGGCTTTGATGGTCCCGCGGAGTTGCCACGGGTCTATGTGAAGAGCGCGCTGGCTGATACGCCGGCGCCGGGCGGGGTGATTCAAGTCAAAACCGGAGATGACCTGCAAAACGCAATTGACAGAGTGAAATGCGGAGAGACGCTGAGGCTGGAAGCCGGAGCCACATTCACCGGGAAGTTTCATTTGCCGCAAAAGCCGTGCGACGACGGGCATTGGGTCATCATCCGGAGCAGCGCCTCGGACAGCGCGCTGCCGCCGGAAGGTACACGCATCAGTCCCTGTTTCGCCGGAGTTGCTTCGCTGCCGGGGCGGCCTGACTTCCCTTGCGCAATTCCCCAGAATGTGATGGCGAAAATCGTATTCGATGGACCGGGAGCCAACGGACCCATCCTGCTGGATTCGGGCGCCAACCACTACCGCTTCATCGGCATTGAGATTACGCGGGCCAAGCCGGAGGCGCACTTGCGGCATCTGATTTCAACCGATGATGAGGATCGTCCGGTGGACCATCTCATATTCGATCGCGTCTGGCTGCATGGAACCGCAACCGATGAAACTAAAGATGCCCTGCATCTGAGCGGGGTCACGTATGCGGCGCTGATTGATTCGTACGTCAGCGACATGCACTGTATCGCCCTCAAGGGCAGCTGCATTGACGCTCAGACAGTGAATGGCGGGACGGGAGATTTGCCCGGCGGGCCCTACAAGATCGTGAACAACTTTCTCGAGGCTTCCGGCGAGAACATCATGTTCGGAGGAGCGGCGGGATCGACGGTCCCTTCCGACATTGAAATTCGCCACAATCATCTCTTCAAGCCCCTGATCTGGAAGCCGGAGCAGCCCGGCTTCGTGGGCAGTTATGCGGGCACCGCATTCATCGTGAAGAATCATTTCGAATTAAAGAATGGTCAGCGTGTGCTCTTCGAAGGAAATGTGCTGGATTACTGTTGGGGTGGTTTCACCCAGGCAGGCTTTTCGATTCTGTTGACGCCCGGCAACCAGAACGGACGATGCAGCGCATGCCGCGTGACCGATGTGACCATTCGATACAACAAAATCCGTCATGTGGCGAGCGGCATCACTTTCGCGACGGCGCTGCCCAAGCAATTGACTCCTTCCTCCGGAGGCGAGCGCTACAGCGTGCATGACGACGTCTTCGAGGACATGGATGCCACAACGTATAAAGGATTCGGCGCATTTTTGCTGGCGGTTTCCGTCGATCCGCCCCTGAACAGCATCAAGGTAGATCACGTTACCGCATTCGCGCAAGGTTCAATCCTTTCGATCGTGAACCAGAGAGACAAGCTAAAAGGCTTCGTGATTACCAACAACGTGCTCACCGCGGGCAAGCGCCAGTTGGTGGGCGGAGGAGGGGGGCCGACGAATTGCAGTCACCGTATCGAGGACCCCGTCTATGTGCTGGACGACTGTATGGTGAACCCGGTGTTCAGTCACAATCTGATTATCGGAGGGAGAGGAAACTGGCCTCCAGACAATATTCTGGTGAACGACGCGGGCGCAGCGGGAATGCGGAGCTTTAACGACGGCGCTGGCGGCGACTATCGGCTCTGCCAGGACAAGGACAATAGTGGCTGCAAGAAACGTTCCCCCGGGGCCAAGGTAGGCACCAACGGGAAGGATGTGGGGGCCGATCTGGATGCTATTGCCGCGGCGATTGCGAATGTCGAATAAGCAGGTGGCGTCGGCAATCAGTAACTTAGCTGATAGACGCGGTAGACCCGGTTTGCGAAAACACAGTGATAGTGTACGTAGGAGATGTCGGCGTCCTGGGCGCAGTCCGCGGGCAAAGTCAGCGACGCGGCCAGCGCACCGAAATCGGAATATACGATAAAACGAGGGTGATGGAGCGCAATGTACTGGAGCGGGCTGATGTCGTTCTGCCGGCCTTCCTGGTAATCGCGTTGAGAGAGCAGGGGAAGGCCGGCCGCATCCGCCAGCACATTGGATTCGCCGTTATAGTCATCGAACACGACTGTATCCTGCGAACCCAGATGGCTTCTCAGATACTGGCCCACCTGTGCGACCCGGGTGGGGTACCGCAGGCGCGGGGAAACGGACGCGAACTTGTCCGAGAAGCGGTTTGGGACTTCGCTCATGGCCAGGATGGCGACGGCGTTCCCGGCCATGAGAACAAACAGCGCAAGAACTGCGACCCGTAATTTCCCCGGGGCAAGTTTCTGGCGGAGCAAGTCGAACCCGTATCCTGACAGAATTGCCAGCAGAGAGGCCATGGTCAGCGTATAGCGCGCAACGGCTACGGTCGCGCCCTTGAAGAGCTGATAGTTCTGGACGGCGAGGAAAAACAGAGTCAACGCCGCAAATGCCCGCGGCAAAGGTGAGGCGAAGGACTTGACGAGCCCGTAGATTGCGGCCGCCAGAGCGATCGGCCCGAGAGTAAGCAACAACACTCCCGGCATGAGCGAGAGCTGGTAAATCCTGGGACTGGGGTGCACGGCAAACAGGTGTTGCACGCGGATTTGAGTCCAGGTGATTAGGTACATGGGATCGCCGAAGTTCCGTCTGCAGTACCACATCATGAATACGGGCCAGAGTCCGCCGGTTGCTCCAAAGGTTATCAACGGTAGAACTAGCGCGGTGCGGAAGTCGCGCCCCCGTCGCCACTCAAACCAGCCATTCATTGCAAGGACGAGGAAGAGCGCCGGGAAGATAACCCAAGCTTCGAAGCGGATTGATTCGGAAATGGAAATGAGTACGCCCGCGACTGCCAACCGCCAAAGGGTTCCATTTGTTTCGCGCAGGCAAGAGAACACGAGCAGCGCCGAAAACAGCATGAAAAACAGGTAGGGGACTTCCGAGGATGAGGTGGTGCTATACGCAATGTGCAGGCTGTAAAGACTGAAAACGACGAGAGCAAATAGTCCCGCGCCGACCCCATAGAGCAATCGCGTCAACTTCCAGAGCAGAACGAGCGAACCGATTCCCAGCAGCAAGCTCAATAGCCTTCCGGCCAGCACGACGTTATGCAGCGGCAGGGCAAGAGCGCCAATCAGCCAGAAGTGTCCGGGAGGATAGGTGTCGAAGATCACCTTCCAGGAAGGATGTTGCAGCCATGCAGCGGTAAGGCCGACGCGAGCAGAGGCATCGCCTCCGGTATTGGTGGAGAACAGAAACGACCAGACGCGGACGGCAACTCCGGCCAAAATCAAGAGCGAGACAAGGCGTAATTCGTCGTTTTTCGACAGCTCAAGCTTCGGCGGAGCGGAGGAGTTCAAAAGAAATCACCTGCGGGGTTTGGAGGGTCGAGGAAAGTCAAAAACTCGGGTTATCTTAACACAGTCCAAATCGGGATTTTGCCGAAGCAAAGCGCGAAATTGGGGGTCTCATACCACAGACTCCCGAGTCCGCAGACCCTCAACTTTGAGCGCAGCGTCAGAGGAGTAGCGCAGCTGGCTACATAGCCGGTACGGCAGCCAGATTGACCATGAAGACGTCGCCGCGACAGGCGCCGGGCCCAGCCGGGGAGTTCACACAGCTTCCACCGCGTAAATCGAAGCGGCCCAGGGTGCCATTCCAGTCAGAACCAAACATGAAGTAGTCGCCATCATCAGAGACCTGCCCGATTGCGTTCTGGATGACGTAGTTCCAGTTCTGCCCCGTAATCATCGTATGCGCAAAGCGGTGAATTGTTCCGTCGGTGGGATCTATGGAAAAGACTTCATTGACCAGAGGGCAGTTGTAGCTGCCGGGGGCCTGCGCGTAGGAATTGAAGGCAACGGAAGTAAGAATGAAGGGGAAGGAATCGGCTGGATCGACGTCCTGCCAGGCAAGATGAGTATCTATAGGAGTGTGGGCACAGTCATCGGGCAGAGTAGAAATGATGTTTGTCGGTTTTGCGTTCATGCTAAACGGGCGGATCTCCGACTGCGGGAATTGCCCGCCTTGATTCACGATGTGGGTGAAACCGTCGGCCTGGTGACCACCGCAAAGGTTCGGATTTGAACAAAGGGGAGACACTTCGAGGGTCGAAGTGTTCCAGATGTAGCCCATATTATTCGGTGCGCTGCAGGTGCCGGGAACACAGGCATCAGTGGACATGAAGACATAGGTTCCATCGGGACTGATGCGTGCCCCGTGGAGATAGAAACGATCGCTAGTGGACATGGTGCCCGAGGGGCCGAAATCGCTGGTGATAACGCCCGTCCCGACGTTGAGATGAGCGCATCCGCTTCCCGGCTTGTAGATGGCGATATCCATACCCGTGCCCTGATCATTTGGAATCGTCATGGGGCGGCCGGTTGCGGTCGTGCCGGAGTACGGGGTCGTGAGTGTGCCGGACATGCCGTCGCTGCTGACGCTGGCAATGGCGTAGGCAGTGCTGCCGATGAAGATCTGGGCATGGGTCAACGAGCCGCCGGTGTCAAGCCGGGTTGGCCCCGAGATGGTAAAGGCAGTGGAGCCGTGGGTTACGCTGACGGTATCAACACCCGGCGCAATACCCTGGACCAGCGAAAAAGCCATCTCAAAAATCTGATCGGCCGGGGCTTTGCTGGTGCCAAATAACTCAGCCCATCCCGCGGTGGAGTTTGCATTGGCGGGAAGGCAGTTCGAACTGGTGGTTCCCCAACTGCCGCTGCTTCCGGCGGCAAAGTTGAAGACTGTGCTCTTGACCGGGGCCCCGCTGGGATGCGAGGCATAGCCGGTGAAATCGTAGCCAACAATGCTCGCGACTTGAGTAGGGTCTTTCAGGAAGAGCAGATTCGGGGTCTCGGCGCAGTTCCAACTCCAGGCCCCGGAATCGGAATAGGAGATCCATCCGCCGTGGGCGGAAAAGGCCCCGCTTGGATAAACGTGCGAAATTGACATGTAGGGCGCAGTTGAGCCGGCAGAAAGAGCGGCGACGTATCCGTTACCGTCACTGCTGCCGAAAAAGATCAGGTTATGGTTGCAGCTGAAGAAATGATTGTTGGCACCGATGGGACTAAACGTGTTCCCGGCCGTTTTGGAAGGATCCCAGTTCGCATCCGTGAGGCGGCACACCGGCAGCCCGAAATCCTTGGGAACATAGCAGGTCCCCGCCCCGCTCAGTCCGCCCATGTTGAAGACAGGCGTTTCCGGCTGAGAAATGACCATGTCTTGCCGCGCGCAGTAGTTCGGAGGACCACACTGCTGCTGGGAGCCGGTGACCGGCAGTTGGAACTTTTGCTCTGCAGTAAAAGACGAGGAGTCGCTAACTGAAACGGTAAACGTAACCGTTCCGGGGTTGGCGGGCGATCCAGAAATGATGCCGGTACCGGGAATGAGCGCCAGTCCGTTTGGTAAAGATCCCGACGACAGGCTCCAGCGATAGGGCGCCTTTCCGCCGCTGACTGACAGCGACGTCAAGTACGGGACACCGAGGGAGGCGGCCGGGATGTTGGCGGTCGTGATGCGGAGGTTCGAGCCACTCTGGCTGGCGCCAGCGACGGTCAACGTGAAGGCGCGGCTCGCGTTTTCGGGCGAGATCTTGGGAAAGGTCCGGTCGGCAGTGCGGAGAGGGCCTGAGCTCACGACGATCGTGAAGGGGAAATTACCCGCTTTGGTCGGATAGCCGGAAATGCTCCCGGTGCCAGCGCTGAGAGCCAGACCGGGGGGTAAACTACCCTGATTCACTTCAAAAAAGTAAGGAGGCATTCCGCCGCTGACAGATAGAACCGCATTGTAAGGCGCGCCCACGCTGGCGGCGGGTAGTGTCCCCTGTAGCGTGATGGAGGCGGCACCCGGCTGCGCAGTTGTTCCTGAACCAGCCACGCTTTGCAAGGTATGGTTGCACCCTACGAATGCAACGCAGCAGAATCCGATCAAGAAGCACGACAGAGCGGATATGGAAGCCCGGGCACCGTTGCGCGTGCCAGCCTGAAATAACATGCACTTCCCTCGGTAAACGATCTGGGGGACTGAACGTATCGAGTCCGTATACCGACCTTAGCAATCGAGTTGGGGGCCTGGCAGATCACGAAAGTAGGGGATCTCTAAGCTCCAGAAGTGCATGCTGGATGGTGAACCGAAGAAGACAGCATTAGGCACTCGCGCAGGCGACGGTGGAGCATCGAGGCTTCTTGGACGATATTTCAATCACAGCGTGAAGACCGGGGCGGGTTTGTGGCGCAGAGGCGGGCGGATTGACGCGTAAGGCATATGCGGTGGAGTGAGTCAGACGGTGGAACTCCCGCTCAGCGCTCCATAATCGCAACGCCTGTGCCGCGTTCGTCCTCTTGGCACCGAGTCAGCCGGAATCCGGTGCTGCTCAGATAGTCGAAGAGCTTGGCCTTGGTGAATCCCAGGCTGGCGTTGACCTCGTGATACTCAAACTGGATTCGCCGAATGGAGCGCAGAAGTTCGGGAGGAGTGGAATGCAGAACCTCCCACTCGCTGCCCTCGATATCCATCTTCAGCAAGTCAATCGTTTCGAGCTGGTATTGCTTCATTAATGCCGGGAGGGTGGTACAGGGCACGCTGACCATGGTGCCGGAATCGGAGGTCTGGCCCGGTCCAAACAAGGTGCGGCGCTGAGACTCGGCTTCAACGGGCATGCCGCGCGCGCCGGAGTTCGCCGCGAGAGCTGTCTGGACGCACTGAACGCGGTCCTCAAGATGGTTGATCTGCAGGTTCTGGCGCAGCTTGGTAAAGGTTTCAGGGAACGGTTCGAGGGCAAGAACGCGGGCTAGTGGCAGTTTGCGGCCGGCCCAGACGGAGAAGACGCCGATATTCGCGCCTGCATCCACGATGGTCCGGCAATCGTCCCAGAGGCGATAACAGCGGTGGATGAAAATCTGCCAGAAGACTTTGGCTTCGCCCCGGCTGAACACACGCACCGACCCACCGCCGCGCAGGGGAATGTCCAAAGGAAATGATGTGGCGCCGAGATTCAGATAGTTGGCCACCAACTCGCCAGCCATCGGGGTCTGCCAGCGCGCAATCAACAACTCGTGGGGCCGGGCCATGCCCTTCATGATCGTTGCTAGTCTACTTCTGGACGTAAAATGCTCCTTCCGCTGGGGATGTACGACGTTGGCAGCAGTTCCGGACGAAAAGGCGATTCTACCGGCCAACGCGATTTACCGGGATGAAACAATGGCTCAGGTCCACACCACGCCCGGTCTTGCGCTGGAGGCGCGCCGCCGCCCAGCCAGGGCATAGTAGATCGAAACCAGTATGGCTGTATTAATCATGCAAAAGTAATAAGGCAGACGCAGAACCTTCCAGCGCATGAGTTGTGTCCAACCGAGAAGCGCGACGGCATAAAAAAGAATCTGCGCCACGATCAGCGCCCGGTAAAGCGGAAATCGCCAAAGCGCGGTGCTGGCTATCGCGAGCGACACCATGGCCAGGGGCACGAGCAAACGAGCCGCTTTGTGGGAGAGGAAACAGAAAATGATCCACGGACGTGGAGGCCAGAGGAGCGGAGCGATCTCGCGCAGTTGCGCGATGTTTCCGGCGGCGATGCGCACGCGCCGGCCGAAGCCTTCCATCTCATGGGCTTGTTCACGGGCGACGGCCTGCGGTTCGTAGGCGATGCGAAACCCGCGCTTCAGCACGCTGGTGGGAATCACGAAATCATCATTGATGGTGCCGGGCGGGGGAGCGGGATAGAGCGCGCGACGCAGGGCATAGAGAGAGCCGTGCGCGCCGGTGAGAACGCCAAGATTGGCTTCCTGCAGCTTTAGAAAAGTTTCGTATTTCCAGTAGAGATCTTCCTGCCGGCCGAGTGTGGCAGCGTCCGCGTTCAATACCTTATAAACACCGCTGGCGGCGCCAACCCTGGGGTCGGCGAAATTGGCGGCCAGGTTTCGCACCGAGTCCGGCGCCAACATGCTGGACGCGTCTGAGAAGACCACAATCTCCCCGCGGAGGTGGGGAACCACATCGTTCAAGACTACGATCTTGCCCCGATTTTGAGGGAACTCTATGAGGCGGACTCGTCCCTTGCCCTCCTCTTGGATTAGAGACCGAACGATCGGCGCGGTTCCGTCGGTGGAACCGTCGGAGGCAACCACAATTTCCAACTGCTCGGCCGGGTAGTCAAGAGACAGGGAGTTACGAACCTTGGCCGCGATAACCGACGCCTCGTTGTAGGCCGAAATCAACAGAGAGACGGACGGCTCGATTCTGGCTTTGCGGACTGGAGAGCGGAACAGAAACTGGGCCAGCCACAGCAGCAGGGGATAACCGGCGTAGGCGTAAAAAATGAACCCCGCTGCCATCCAGAAAATGATCCGGCTCGTCATCTCAACCGATCGCTTTAGATTCGATACAAAAAAGTTGTCCGTGAATTTCGCAGGACTCTACCTGGAAGCCGGCGCGCTTCAACAGATCGTCCACTTCCTGACGGGTCCAAAAATAGACAGGACACCCGGCAAGCTTGAGACGGACAGCGCGCACCGAGGCGCGAACTGTTCCGGCGCGGGGCCAGGCGGAGAGGAAGCGATCTTTCGTGAGGCTGCGGATGACCTTTAGCCGATCCAGTGGTTCCGCGACATAGTCCCAGAAGCCGATGGCGATCACCAGATCGAACTTCAAGTCGGTCTTCCAATCGAGCACATCGGAGAGGACGAAATCGCAGCGTTCCGCCGTACCTTCCTGGCGCACTAAGGCGCGCGCCAGGTCCAACATAGTGGGGGCGAAATCCAGTCCAGTGACGGTTGCGCCCTTCTTGGCCAGAGCGTTTACAAAGCGCCCGGAGCCGCAGCCGACATCGCAAATCGTCTGGCCGGGCCGGGACTCCGCTTTGCGCATCACCCAATCGAATCGTTCATACATATCGCGGCGCAGCCAGCGGTCAAGGGCTCGGGAGACCGGATTCTTTCTCCCCGTGTAGATCGAGTCAAAGTCGTTGGCGATCTTGTCCCAGTATTGGGCGATCTGCCGGGCTTCATCTTGCACCATGGTTCCCCCAGTTCGGTTCTTGTTGATTCTTAGCGGAGGCAGCCAGTCCGCTGTTGCGAAAACTGGTAAATCCGCCACGAGAGAGCAGTTCTTGCAGGCGACAGTAGGTCTTGTCGAGGTTGGTATAGTGCCGGAGCCGCGATTTGAGCCGCCCATGGAGCCGGGGCTGGCCCGGATCTATTTCCCACGGGTGAGTGTAGGAGATTACGGGAAGCCCTTCGGCCTGCGCCTGCCGCAAGCCGAACTGGTTGTACCAGCGAGGCAACAATCGCAGATAGCCGCCACCACCGAAGGGGAAGGCTCGCGATCCGATGAGAAAAGTTGCGATCGGGTACTCCAGCAAGCAACCGGAGGCGGTGCGGATTGGAAACGGGAAGCGCGGCGCCGCCGGAATCCCATAGTTGTCGTGATGGATAGGGAAGATACTGGAGTCATAAGTAAAACCGAGCTCGGCCAGAATCTCAGTCGCCCACAGGGAACTGATCACGATGGAGTAAGTGGGAGCGCGATACCCGCAGACCTCGACGCCGGCCGCTTGTTCAATCGCCTGCTTGGCGCGGTGCGTATCCTCACGAAATTCATTGCGGTCGAGCTTGTAGATGAGGCGGTGCCAGTAAGAGTGACAGGCGATCTCATGACCACGGGCCGCGATTTCGCGAACCAGCGCGGGAAATCGCTCTGCAACCCATCCTAGAACGAAGAAGGTGGCTTCCGTCCGGGCTTCAGAGCAGAGATCGAGCAGTCGGCGCGTGTTGTTTTCCACGCGGCTTTCGTAGGAGTCCCATTGGGCGCGCGGCACGATGTCGCTGAAGGATTCCGCGTGGAAATAGTCCTCGACGTCAACCGAGAACACGTTCTTCCACGGGGGCGCGACCGCGGCAGCAGTGGGAGGCTCCTGGGAGGCAGCAAACGAATTGAGTTTACCGTCGGGCATTTGAACTATTCGTAAGCACGGCTCACCGGTGCTGCGGCGAGTTCCGTTCAAGAAGCACTGCCCGCAGCCGGTCGTAGCGTTTATTACCCAGCATGCGCTTGGCTGTCTGGTAGGCGAAAACGCCGAACTGCTTCTTCCACAGTCCTTCGCCACGACACAACCGTGCGAACCCGGCCAGACTGGTGTCGCGCATGACCACAACCCGCCCCAGCGCGAAACGGTCGGCGGACGCCGAGTTGACGCTGGGACAACTGGTGGCGACCGAGAGATAGCCGGTCTGGCGGGCGATTGCTCGCGCCTGGTTATTGTAACGTCCGCCCGGACACGCGAAGTGCCGGACCGGAGCCCCCAGGATCTGCTCGAGTTTTTCCCGGGCTCCGCCCATTTCGTACCGCAGACCCTCCGAATCGAGATCGCTCAGGTAGGGATGAGTCATGGAATGACAGCCAATTTCGAAGCCGAGTTGAGCGAGTTCCCGCAATTGAGCCGGAGAAAGGTAGCCAGGCTTTCCCAGGAAACCCGCGGTTACATAGAACGTTGCACCAAAGGCTGCCTCCCGCAACACTTGTGCCGCCACCAGCCGATCAGTTTCCGTGCCATCATCGAACGTGATCGCAACGGCTCGATCCTGGGGATGTTCCAGGGCTCGGCTGACGGTCAGGCCGGTCCAACCAGAATCCTTGAGCCACGAGATTTGCGACCGGAAAGCGGATTCAGCCACGACATAACGGACATATCCGTTATCGGGGCAGCACAAGGCGCGGCCCGGCATTTCCAGTTCGTGATACATCAGGTAGACCATGCCGCCGATCATCAGAAAATCTTTCTCAGAGGAGATTTCACGGACTCTGGAACCCGAAGGCCGAGCCGGGTCAAGGCTTTCTTCCCGGTTTTAAGCAAACCCCATAGACGCTGGTAGCGGGCATGTTTCTGCCCGAATCCGGCCAACAATTCCTGGGGCAGGTCACCATCGGAGGGTAATTGCAGGTCTCCTTTCCGGCCGCGGAACTGGCCCGCCTTCAGGCCGGCGAGGACCAGGTGAGGCTCGGCCGAACTGGCATCAATTTCGAGAAACAGACCGCGAAACTGATTCTTCCAATGCAAATCCTGTCCGTAAAAAGCCAGCAGGGAGGGATTTCTCTGGCGGAGCCTTTGCAAGAAGGCAAAGGTAGCCGGTCGCGGAGCGTATTGGCCATCATACTTGCTGTTCCAGGCTTCGATGCCGTGAGGCAGAGTCTGGTAGCTCTCAATCCAGGGGAAGAAGTCGTCTTTGGGGTGGGCGATGACGGCGAGCGCTCCCTGCTCTGCGATGTGGTGGATGACCGCCTGGGGATCGGTAAGGGTGGTCAAGCCGGTAGTGCCATAAGCGGTGATGTGCAGGTCACGTTCGCAACGGTATTCCAGGCCGGCGATAAGGCGCAGCTTCTCATCGGACAGCCGGTCGCACTCCTGCCTGTAGGCCTGAAGGGTGCGGTCATCGAAGTACTCCGCATGGTCATTCATGCACACGAACGAGCAGCCCAGAGACCGGTAAATGTCCCGCAACTCGGCCAGCGTGAACTCGCCGTCCGAGTAGGTGCTGTGAACGTGGATCGCGCCTTGAATCATGTTGGACGTTCGCTTCCTCGCATGCGCAACAGGCGGCGGGCAAAGTTGAGCCAGTCGCCGATCTCAGGCAGCGGGTCGTGCCATTCGAATAAATCGTGATGCGTCCCGGCAACCGGCGTTAGAACGTCCGCCAAAGTGCGCAAGCGCCCCGGGAACGCCCTCGGATACCCCGCTGGAGCTCCCCGGAAGACCTCGATCAGATGCCGGAAGTCCCCCAGGAACCAGCGGCAGCGAATGCCTGCACGGAGCGGGGCGGCTACGGGTATATCCCCATCTTCGGCCATGCGAGCCACCAGCGCTGGGAAATCCACTCCGGCCGCACAGGGCAGGGCCAGAGAGTGCCAGAACCGCCCGTTGACCTCCATAAATACTGGAGGTTTTCCGGGCCGCTGGCGAAATTCGACCATGGCGACCCCGTGCCAGTTTAATGCCTTCAGCAGGTCCAGCGAAACCTGACGAATCGCGGGATCCGGCTCCACGCTGACGCGAACCGCGCTGCCGGACCCGGTCGGACGAACGTCGCGAATCCGGCGATGAGCGAATTCTGCCCGCAATTCTCCCTTATGCATCAAAGCGAAATATCCGGCGCCCTCGCCGTCCACAAACTCCTGGGCGAGCACGCCGGAAGACGCCGGGCTGACCAACTGGTACGCCTCTTCCAATTCTGCCTGGTTGCGTGCATAACGCGGTTTTCCCCCCGTGCGAACCGCGCCGAGCGGGTCCAATTCTTCAGAACTGCGCGGCTTCAGGACCACGGGAAATGGGATGATCTCCCGGACCCGGCCGAGGTCGGCAGGAGTGGAAATCAGAAACGTCTTGGGCACGGCAATGCCGGCTGACGCCGCCACGCGCGTCGTCTCTGCCTTGTCGAATGCACGTACAAGGTCGCGATGTTCAGGCAACACCATGCGGGCGCCAGCTCGGAACACAGCCTCGCGGTTGGCGGAAAGTGGAAGCGTGGTGGCTTCCGTCATCGGGAGAACCAGTGTGCCGGGCTGGCCACGGGCAATCTCGACTACCCGGGCCAGGAACGCGCCGCCACTTTTCTGCGGTGGAGGATAGCGAAAGGTTCCGTGGCATAAGCGGGACCATCCGGCTTTCGACCAGGAATCGGCTTCGCCGACGAGGACGTAGTGGCCAGCGCGCGAGAGGGAACGCACGGCGGCCACGGCTTGATTCTGATTTCCGTCGAGGACCAGCACCCTCACGGATTCACCCGAGCCGGTAGCGGGACCCGTTTTTTAGCCGCATGGAAGCCAGTGATGGTCTCCTGCATGACGGCGGTGAAGCACTCCGCGATGCGCGACCAATCGTACTGCTTGGCCTGCAGCGCCGCTGCCTGCTCATAACGCCGGCGCAAGTCGGAGTCGCACAGCAGATTGACAATCGCGTTAGAAAACGCCGCGGCATCGTCGGCCAAAATCAGATCCCGGCCGTTTTTTACGTTGAGCCCTTCCGCTCCGATGCTGGTGGAGACCAGGGCCTTTCCCATGGCCATCGCTTCAAAGATCTTCAGACGAGTTCCGCTCCCGACGCGAAGGGGTACGACCACCACGGTGGCGTCGCGCAAGTAGCTGGCCACCGACGGAACGGTACCGGTTAATTCCACGGATGAGGACGCCAGGCGCTGCAGGCGGCGGTGCGGATTACGGCCGACAATCTGAAATCGCGCCTGCGGAAGAGCCGCCAGCACCTGCGGCCAGATTTCGCCGCAAAAATATTCGACGGCGTCAATGTTGGGCTCCCAGTCCATCGAGCCGGTGAAGACCACGAGCGGGGGAATGGCCAGGGCCGGGGGCGCGACGGCATAGTGCTCGGTGTCCACCCCGGTGGGAACAACCGTAATGGGGCAATTGGAGTCGAGCTTGCGCATCTCATCGCGATCGTAGTTGGAGACGGCGATGACATGGTGAAATTTCCTGAGAGCTTGCGGTTCGTAGCGCGCCATCTTGGAAGCTTCGATGCGATAGGAAAGGCGCTTTACGGGCATCAGTTCGACTTTGGCGAGACGTTGCCAGAGAACGGTCTCGACGTTGTGCTGGAAGAGAAGACAGGGAACCTGCAACTTATCCGGAAAGTTCAGGGAAGCGGAGAGGAAATCACAGACCGCAACCTCGAAACGCTGCTCCGACAGCCAATGCTTCACGGTGCGCTGCACGGCGGGATGGGTGAACTTGGTCACCGCGTAAGGAGCTTTTGCGGGCAGGCTCAGCATGTAGTCGAAGGATTGAGCGAGGAATTTTTCCGGAGCCGCGGTGTGAATCGTTTCCGTGCCCGGCAGGGAACTCCTGATACGGGCCTCATAGTCAGTATCGCGCGAGCCGCCGTAGTAGGAAAGAAGTGTGACCTGATGATGCCGGGCCAGATGACGCAGAATGTTGTAAGAACGGATTTTTCCGCCGGTATCTGCCGGCAACAACTTTCCGCCTTTGACCCAGAGTATCCGCATTGCAGGGACCGATTACCAGCAAATCCCTTCGTAAGAGGAAGCAGTGGGCCGGCGCGCTTTTTCGAGGTTCACCAGGTCCACGACGCATTGGTCAGGCCGCAGGCTGCGGTCGAGGGTCTCGCGGGATAGAGCTCGGTTCGCGATAACCACAACTTCGGCGTCACGTAGAGTCTCCACCAGCCTCGAGCAGAGCAAGGAGCCGATGTGCGGGATTACTTCCTCGATGTACTGGCGATTGGATCCGATGAGGCGGCCGAGCGACACTTGATCGTCCCAGATGCGCACCCGCTTGCCCTCGCCGAGCAGGCGCTTGACGAGTTGCACCTGGGGACTCTCGCGGAGATCGTCAGTGGCGGCTTTGAAACTGAGTCCGAGAACGGCGATGTTGCGTTTCCCGGTTTTCAGGACCAAGTCCAGGGCGCGCTCGAGGTGGCGCTCATTGCTGGCCAGCACGGATTGAATCAGTGGAAGCTGCAAATCCAGCTCTTTGGCCCGGTAGGCCACGGCGCGAACGTCTTTGGGCAAACAGGAGCCGCCAAAGGCAAAGCCCGGCGCCAGATACTTTGCCGATACATTCAGTTTTGTGTCTGCGGTGAACATTCGCGTGACCGATTCCGCATCCACGGCCAGGTGTTTCGCCAGCGTTCCAATTTCATTCGCAAAGGAAACTTTCACAGCGTGCCAGGCATTGCAGACGTATTTGACCAGCTCCGCGGAGCGAAAAGAAGTCTCAAAAATCTCGCCGGGCACCCAGGAATAGAGTTCGCGCAAAAAGGCAGAGTGCGCTTTATCGCCGGCGCCGATGACGGTGATCGCCGGATCGAGGAAATCTTCAACGGCGGTTCCTTCCCGCATGAACTCAGGGTTGACGCAGACCCCGAAATCGGCGCCGAATGCCTTGCCGCTGGCCTTTTCGAGAGCCGGAATCGCAATGGTCTCGGCAGTTCCGGGAAGCACTGTGCTGCGCAGGACGATCAGATGGAACGAGGCTTTCTGGCGCAAAACCTGGCCGATTTCGCGGCAGACCGCTTCGACATGTCCCAGGTCGAGCTTTCCGTTCCGCAGGCTGGGAGTACCGACGCAGAGAAACGAAGTGTGGCTGTTCAGAATGGCAAAAGTGGCGTCAGAAACCGCTCGCAGATGGCCTGACTTGTGGCCGTGGCTTACCAGTTCGCCGACGCCGGGCTCGACGATCGGGCTATTGCCCGAAGTTACGGCCTCGACTTTGGACCGATTCAGGTCAACTCCGATCACGTGGTTGCCCTTATGCGCCAGACAAGCCGCCGTGACGGTTCCGACGTAACCCAGTCCAAACACGCTGATGGAACGGCTCATTCGGGGGTCCAATTTCTCCTGCCTTTAAAAGATAGCCTACCGGCGGAATCTGAGCAAAGCCCGCGCCGGAGGCCCGGTTCGGCTGATCTGGCCACCTTCACGAGAGGTCAACCATATGGGTGCGAATCTGCGGGGGATGATCTTCTGCCAGCACCGATGCATCAATGTCCGCGCTGGTCAGGGACGGACGCAGACTACGGATCAGGGGATTCTTTTTGAACCACAGCTTGGTCTCGAAATAGCTCCGGTGCAGCCGACGTGTGGCAACCAGACCGGCTGGCAGTTTTTCGAGTGCGCCCTCGGTTGCCGGTTCATAGCCGACACTGGCGAGCGTCTGGCCGACCATCCTTTCAAAATGCGCCAGCTGTTCAGTCGAAAACGACCGCTTCCATCGGCCGACGGGGTTGAACGCTGATCCGTCAGGATCCGCGCGGAATGAAGTGTTGGGCCGGGCGACCGAACCGTAGGCAATGCGGCGAATTCGTTCATAATCCAAGGGGTGGTCAATGAATTGCCCGATCCGGTCCAAGGTCGGCTGGGGGGATGCAATCAGATCTTCAAAATGGACTTCGAGGTAGTCGGGGCCGAGAAACTTCTGGTGCGCGCGTCCGCTCTGCACCAGCCATTCCCAATAGATGCCGGCGCTGATCAAACTTTGGCGGTCCTCCCAAGGAAAGGGGCGCACATACCTCACCCGCTCCAGGGAAGCCGCGACATCCCGCCCGTCGCGAACAATGTGAATCACCAGGGCGTTGGGGATAAGTTTCTTAACCCGAGGCAGGTGCAGAATCGTTTCCGGGGAGTTTTCCGCCCAACGCTGCATGCCTTGTGCCCGGCACATCTCGCCCATCACAATTTGCAGGAAGTCGCCGGGATCGCGGCACTCCTTTAGAATTTTTTCCTCGACCAGTTGGCGATCCAGTCCGGTGGCGCGAAAGAGCTTGCTCCCCAGCCATGCCTGCAGCAGTTGGCGCCGGTTGGCGGCGTGGCTAAGGTCGCCGAAACGCAGGGCCAGCACGTTGAAAACGTTCGATTCAGCCAAATAGACCGCAAAACCTCCGGCCGACAGGAGCATGTCGTAGAGCAGGGTTGTGCCCGAACGAGGGCAGCCGAGCACAAACACGGGCGCGAATTTTCGCTGACTGTCAGGCAAGTTTAGAAACGCGACGCAGGGAAAGTTCCCCGCTCATGAGTTACGAACTTAAGGCGCACATTTTTCATTTTGACGCAGGTCCCAGCCGGAATGATGATCAGCACAAAGTTTTACCGCGAAACCTCGAACTCAGAAAGAATAGTTTCCTGGTCAGAACCGGCGCCGTCCTGAGGCCCAACAGCAGCAACTTCAGCTTCGGTCTGCCCAGATACGAATTGGCTTCCGACATCAATTGCGCGGCGGAATCGAGTTCGCCCTGGTAAAGACGAATCTTGCTTTCCTCGAGCAGATATCGGCCATGAATCTCGTCGGCACGGGCGCGCACAATCTTGCGTTCGGAAGCGGAGAGAGGAAGCGTGCGATCGGCCTTCTCCAGAATCTGCCAGTAGGCTTCGACCATCTTGACGTTAGAAACTCCCAATGACCCGGGCCGGCCCTCATTGAGGCGGGCCTGCACCTCGCGAGTGTAGGCGATCTTCGCTCCATGGAATGCAACCCGCAGCCACATCTCATAATCGTCACACCGCACCAAAGTTTCGTCGAACAAGCCAGCGGCCAGCAAGGCCGACTTGCGCGCCACAACGGTGGAAACGGGAATCTGGCAACGTTCAACGACGAGGGCAGCGAAGCTGGCTGATCCCTGGGAGGGACAGTTCTGCATGAAGGTGCGCCGCTGGGCTGGATCGGAGGTGGCGTAGCAGTTCGCGTAGCCGAGGCCCAACTCCGGGTCAGCGTCAAAGAGCTTCATCTGGGCAGCAAGATGGCCGGGCAGCCAGACATCATCGCTATCGAGGAAGGCCAGGAATTCGCCGCGCGACCTGCGGATGGCCGTGTTCCTGGCTCCGGCAGCCCGTTTGTTTTCCTGGCGGATGTAGACGATGCGACCCAGGTAGGGGGCCAGAACCTTTTCCAGTTCCGGCGTATCCGGTGATCCGTCATTGACCACAAGAACTTCGAAGTCCTGGAAGGTCTGCTGCATCACTGAGTCGAGCGACGCGGCTATCAGTGTCGCCGTGTTGTAGGCCGGCATGATTACGCTGACTCGAGGATTCCGGTTGGAGTTGTCAGGGCCCATGATCGATTTTGACCTTCGGCAGGATGAACTCAGGAACTGTGGAATACGTTCTCGTGGTCTCCAGTGAGAATGTGGTTCACCGCCTCCACTCCCATCATCACCGAATGATCCATGTTGCCGATCTCATAACGCCAGGCGCCGAAGCGACCTCGGGAATAGATATTTTGCCGCATCAGCGCCGGTTGGAGCACGGCGAGAGCGCGATCGCGATCCAGCGTCGGAATGGGATAAGAGTAGGCGACCAAGCGGTGGTAGCGGGATATGATGCGCTGGCGGTCGCTTTCCTCCAGCATTTTGCCGCGGATGAGACCGGCGATCACCTTATCGAGAATTTGATCAGGATCCGGAGATTCTCCCTCAGGGACTGAAACTTCACACATGAGGGAGCTGTAGCGCCCGGTATCTCCGTTGGGTACGTTGAAGGGCGAGTAGTGCGAGAAGTAGGTAACTCGGTAACAGGGGACGTCAGGATCGGCGAAGTAGATCCAGCACTTGCCGGTTTCTATTTTCTTTTCGAGTCCGAGGCCGAGGACCAAAAGATTGTTGTGACGGAGGTCAGCGGTTGCCTCGATCAGTCCGCGGTCGGCAGGCTTCAACATGTGAACCAGCAGATCGAGCGGACCAGTGGAGATCAAAGCGTCGTAAGTATCGCCGGTTCCATCTGCGAAAGAGACGCGGCGCTGGACCGTATCCACCTCGACCAATTTCTTGGCGAGGTGCACCCTGTCGGGAAAGAGGCGGATCAGCCGGCGGTAGATTTCTCCCGTGCCTCCAGAAAGCGGAAAGCGAAACTTGCTGTTCGGGCCCCAGCCCACATCGTCACGCTGGTACAAGACGTTTTCCAGGAGGCGCTTGAAATCCACGACGGAAACCCGCTCCGCGATCCACTCTTTCGACATCTGTTCGAGCGGAGTGGTCCAGACTTTCAGGTTATAGGGGAACATGAAGGCCTCGGCGATGCCCTCGCCGAAGGTAGCGAGAGTCCAATCGCGGAAGTTCGAGGTTTCACGCGCCCTTCCGTCACTGGCAGCCCTGGCGGCACCCAGCAGGCATCGCAGCTGCTCTTCCTTGGGCAGATAACGCAGATTGTTCTGGAAAGGATAGGGAATCCACGACTCACCTTTCACAATCCAACTTTCCCGAACCAGCTGATTTTCTTCCCGGCCCAACATCTCGTCCACGATTTTGTCGAAATAGGGATAGTGGGAAAAAATGACATGGCCGCCTTCATCCCAGACAAAACCATGAGCGTCCACGTGAGAAGAAGCGTGGCCGCCGACGTAGTCGCACTTCTCATAGAGGGCCCAATCGTCGTAGCCCAACTCGTGAAGACGGTAAGCCGCGCCCAGTCCCGTGGGTCCGCCTCCGATGATGAGAATTCTCCGGCTCATAAATGGTGAAGGGATGGATTGCCTTATGACCTTTGCGACGGCGATGGCGCTCTAGCCTGAAGCTCCTTGCTCAGGGGGTAGCCCAGCAATTGCATCAGCGGACCCCATGCATTTTCAATCGCGGCTACCGACTGGGGAGGAAGCGCCTGCTGCCATTGGCCAGACTTGGCGGAGCGAACGAAAAGAATGTCTTTCCGGCTCTCCCGGGTCGTAACCCAGTCGTCGCTTTGCGCCACCTCCAGCTTGCGCATGTTGTCGGCGGAACTGAGTTCGATGGCTTTGGTGACGGCTTCGGCAGACATGTTCAGGCCGAGAAATTCCGCTACCCGCGCCATCTCGCGTTGGGTGTCAGCCAAAAGATCTTCGTACCGCATCAGGAGGAATTCGCGGCTGTGACCGCGAGCTCCCAGCCAACTCATAACGTTTTCGCCCCAGGACGCAGGCGTCCCCAGAAAGTCGTTCTTGAGACGGCTAATTTGAAAGATGCTGTTCGGGTTGGCCAGCCAGCTGCCTGCGTGTTCTCCCCAGGTTCCAAAATATTCGTCGGTCTTGAGGAAACGCATAACCACGTAATCGTCTATAGGAAAACCGTCGGGGATGTTTTTCTCTTTGCGGTCGTAATGATAGGCAGAGACGGCGACGTCGCGGGGATCGCGCACGATGTAAATCACGCGCCGGTATCGTGGGTCAAAACATTCGTGGCTCTTCAGCAGGCGCGGACGCGGCGTGTTCTTAAGGCCTGTTTTCGAGCGCGCGTGAAGGTCGGGGACCTTTGCTTCGACGTTGGCGAACGTGATGCGCTCACCCGGGTTCAGAAGATTGCCGAGCAGGAACCTGGTCCAGGTGTTCCCGGACTTGGGGTAGGAAACGAGAAAAATATCGTCCGGAAACACGGCGGCCGCGCGTCCGGCGATGTCCCTGTCGAGGCAGTAATTTACCGCGTACAGAATCTTTTTGATTGTTTCATGCATGAATTGCGGGAAAAGAGCGGACCTGAATTAGTGAGAGAGAGCCCCTCGTTTTGAGAATACAAGGACTTCGCCATATTGACCAGTGCGTGGCGCTAGTGCTCTGGAACGAGGCCCAGTCATGGCGGAGAAGGCTCACGGTTTCTCCTCATAAGTCTGTACCAGCGCCAGCCCGATTTCGTCCAGGGGTTGGACGGGAGCGAAATCGGCGCCCTGCCACACTCGTTTGGTGCGGAAAGCCCATTCCAGGCAGAGAAGATAAGGCACCAGGCCGACCAGAATCTGGACGCCCACTCTCCAATAATTGTCGGCGAAGAACAAACGCCGAATCAGAAGCAGACTGGCCACCGTAGGGGCTGTGAACAACAACGGAAGCGAGTACGCCTGGCGGAGAAAGAGTCGCAAGGGCACGGAAAGAAGCCGGCACAGGTGTCGAGGATAGAAAAACAACGCCGTACAGGTGAGAGGAATGGCGGTTCCGAGGGCATCCCCGATGATGCCGTATTGGTGAATCAGCAGGATGCTCAAAATCAGGTTGGCGATACCTTCCATTGACGTAATCCAAGCCAGGACTCGATGACGGGCCATTCCATAGAGGATGCGAGGCGAGGCCGACTGGGCCAAAAAGAAGGTCGACGGTATAAGCAAGGTGAGCATGACCGGATAGCAGGCGGTCACGTACCGCTCCCCTACCCAGGCTGTAATGATGGACTTCCCCAGGATGATCAACACGGCCGAAATAGGAAAAACCACCAGGGCACAAGCGCGGTTGCCGAGGATGAAAATCCGCCGAATTTGATCGAAATCTCCCTTGGCATCCGATTGGCCCGACATGGGCAAGAAAATCTGCGCCAGACTGCTGACGACCTCGCCGGTGTAGTCCACCAGGCGGTCCCCGTTGGAAAAAAAAGTAACGGCGCTGACCGACAAGAATGTTGAGATCACAATCTCATCCGTCTTGAAGCGCAGCTTATAAGCAATCATAATGATGAAACTGACGCCACTGTAACGGGCAATCTCATGCAGGGCTTGCCGTTCCACGTATTTCCAGCTGAAGCGCAGGGGAAGAAGGTGGAACACGAAGACTGCCCGGAAAACTGCCGCCAGCAGAGGGAGAATCACCGTGATCAGGGCGACCGCCACGATGCCATGTCCGCGCAGCAGCGCGAGGACAATCAGCATCGCCCGCAAAAGAGTCGAAACCACGTTGGTCAGGTTCGACACGTAGAAGCGGCCTAAGCCCTCGAGAATTCCGGAAAATAGACTTGACGGAAATCCCAACGCCACCGCCGAACCCACGATCAGAAACAGCTGCTTCGCTGTGCCGACAAAATCCGGAGGAAGGCGGAACAGAGACTCAACCTTGGAACTGACTGCCAAGGTGATGAGAAAGGCGATGGCGCCGATGACGCAATAGGCAGCCAGCGCGGTATTGATCAATTTTTGCAATCCTTCCCGGTCGTCGCTGGCGGAGTAGGTGGATACATAGCGGATGATGGAGGAACGGATTCCGAGATCGAACAATCCGTAATAGCCGGTCACGGAAAAAGTCAAAGCCCAGGCCCCGTATGCCAGGTTCCCCAGGCGGTGCAAGATGAAAGGGGACAGGAATATACCGACCGCGATATTAATGGCCAGACTCAACCAGCTGGCGCCCACGTTCTTAAGAATGTCGAGCTTCCGGGTGACCATTGGGGTTCGGAGACTGCGGTTTTGGCAGGAGCAAAGTAACCCTTGATTTTAGAACGTATCACCCCCATGTTACCGGGAGATTAATGCACTGGCGGGGTGGTGCGATCAGGCGTGGGGATCGGAGGAAAGTGGTGGTTCTCGGCCGTGGTTAGGCATCCTGGGGTAGGTTTTCCGTGACCGCAGTCGTGGACCAGCCGTCCTCCGTCATCAGGGACGAAAAATCGACCTTGAGAGCTTGCTTCGAAGAGAAGGCCCAACCCAATTCCAGGGCGTAAACCAGACCAGCCATGGCCACTTCAATGGCGAGCTGCGCGTAAGTGTGAGGAACCTGCATCCGCTTCATGAGCAGGAGGGCTGCGAGGAAGGGAAGACAGAGAAGGACAGGAAGGGTGTAGGCCTGACGCACAAATTCCCGGAGGCGGACGCCCAGCTGTCTGCATAAATGAGCCGGTAAGAAGAACAAGGCCGAGCAGGTGAGTGGAATGGCAGTTCCTAGGGCGTCTCCAATGATCCCATACGGACGAACCAGCAGGATGCTAAGAATCAGGTTGGCGATCCCCTCCAAAAGGGTGACGATTGCCCAGGTACGGTGCCGCCCCATGCCGAACAATATGCGGCCGGAAGAAGCCTGGCAGAAAAACAGGGTGGAGGGAATGAGCATGATCACCAGCACGGGATAGCTGAGCGGGACATATTTCTTGCCCACCCAAAGTTCAATCACCGATTTGCCCAGAACCACCAACAATGCACAAAGCGGGAACATGATGAGGGCGCAAACCCGGTTGCCGGCGATGAATATCCGGCGCAGGCGATCGGTCTCGCCCACGGCTTCGGACTCGCTGGACATAGGCACGAAGATCTGGGCGAGGCTGGTGACCACCTGCACGGCGTAGTCAACGATGCGGGCGCCAATGTTGAAATAAGTGATTGCGGCCGAAGACAGAAAAGCGCCGATAATGATTTCGTCGCTGCGAAACCGTAACTGGCCAGAAATCACGATGATAAAAGTTGTTCCGCCATAGTTGGCGATCTCGCGGAAGGTCGCGCGGTCCACGAAGCGCAGCCCTAGCGGTGTCGCCAGGAGCCGGAACGCCACAACGCAGCGAATGAATGCGGCGATGGTCGGTAACCCTACGGTAATGAGAGCCACCGCCAGGATCCCGTAGCCCTGCCGAAGCACATAGATGATTCCCGCAGCACGCAGGAGGCCGGAGACGATGTTCGTCCAGTTGAGAATGTAGAAGCGTTGCAAACCTTCGAGAATGCCGGCCGAAATTCCAAGAGGAAATCCGATAGAGACCGAAGCGCCGACGATCAACAGCAGCCAGTGGCTGTCGGCGCTGAACTGCGATGGGATATGGAACAGAGAAGTTACGTAGAACGTTGCCGTCAGGGTCACGAGGAGGCTGAAGATACCAATGGCGGTGTAAAGGAAAAGGCTCGTACTGACGAGCCGGGCCAGGGCATTCTGGTCCCGTACGGCGACATACTTCGAGACGTAACGAACAATCGAAGAACGAATGCCGAGGTCGAACAGCCCATAGTATCCCGTGATCGAGAACGTGAGGACCCAAAGTCCAAACGCGGTGTCGCCCAGTTTGTGAAGGATCAGGGGCGAAAGAAAAATACCGAGGAGAATGTTGACGCCCAGAGCAAACCAGCTGGAACCAACATTCTTGATGATCTGGGCCTTATTTAGTCTGGCCATGCCTGCCGATCAGCCCGGGGGCGAGGAATGGTTGCATTCCCGTCGCGGCATTATACCGGTGTTTCAACGCCGATTCCCCCGACTATTGCCGCGAATAAACCCCTGGACCAGGGCGTGGACCCAGGGCTCCGGAAGACAGTTGGAATGCCAAAGGGCTCGCATGGAAACGGGGAGGCGACCCGGAGTCATTTCATCTATTGCTATTTTTTCGGCTGCTCGAAGGCTGTCCAATCGGGCAGAACGAGGTGTCCCCAGCCGTCAGTCGATCGAGGGTAGGTGACCAGAAATGAATCCTCCGGGGAAAAGGTAAAGCGCTCCAGGATGCTGTCAATCTCGAGAAACTCTTTCGACAACGTTCTTAATCTCTGAACCATCGTTCTTGGTTTCCTTCTTGCGTGCTATTCACGAACTGATCTCGGTTCTGCAGAGGCTCTGCTGGGAAGTCCCGGCCGATGACTTGGGGCCTGCTAGGCGCCGAGCCATGCAAAGCTCCTCGTCCGCACTCCGCCCGCCAGCAAGTTCGTAGCTTCCGGTTCGACCCGTGGACAATTCTCAATCAAGCGCGGCGCGTTTCTCGCTTCCGCACATTCCCCAGACAGCTCATAGCCGAGGGATACCAGGAACGGGGCCCACGCCGACTCAATCCACGCTACCGATCGTGGGGAAAGCACATCCCTCCAGCCGCCGGTCTTGCCGGAGCGCACAAACGGAATGTCCTGGCGCGTGTCCCTAGTGCCCTCCCATTGGGAGGCCTCAGCTTTTTCCAATTGGCGCATTCGCTCGAACGAACTCCGTTGGACTGCGGTTCGCACGGCGTCGGGATTGCGGTCAATGGCCAGGAAGCTGGCTACACGCGAGAGTTCGGCCACGGTTTCGCGGAGCAAGTCCTCGTATCGGACCAGCAGAAAGCCGGGGTCCCCTTTCCGGGCGGCGATCCAGCTCGCGACATTTTCCCACCATGATCCGTAGGCAGACCTGTCGCCAGCAACGAAGGATTCTACAAACTGATCGATAGTGACGCTGGCATCGAGACGCAGTTTCTTCAAGGAGAAATAATATTCGGAGACGGCCACGTCGCGAGGGTCCCGGACAAGGTACACCACCTTGCGATAACGCGAGTCAAATGGATAATGGCTCTTCAGTATCCTGGGACGAGGAAGGCTTTTCAAGAACTTCCGAGATGCGCGCGCCGGGTCGGCGACCAAGTTGCCGATAGTGAGGAAGCTCACTTCTTGATCAGGGTAGATCAGATTGGCGAGAAGAAAGCGCATCCAGGTATTGCCGGACCTAGGGTATGACACCAGAAAAATGTCTTCAGGAAAGACGGCAAGTCGTGGCCCGGCAATGTCGGTCCCCAGCATGTACTTCAGGCCATATTTCATTTGAGCGATCATGATGTGCCTTCCGAAGTCGTGATTCAGCTACTGATGCTTCACCTTCCCTTTGAAATCCGCCTAGCCGTAAAAGCTCCGGCAGGCGGGTGATACGTAAAATTAATGGGCGATTGTCTGCCCTCGGAAAGTCTGGGCGGACGATAACCAGGACCCGCGCTGACCTGGGATACTCGCGCGCTGCTCTTCGCGATACCGAGGGTTCGCTGCGAGAGGCGATCCAATTGGACGCTCGCATTCGAGGATGCGGGCTGTTTTGTCGTCGAAGGAACGACGGTGGAGCACGGGCCCTCTCCGCAACTGTATGCCCTGACGCTCGGGTCTGAAGAGCGATGAACAGGGCTGCGATGGATGGCGTGTTGTGCCGTCGCCAGCAGCGGGTTCGCTGCTAGAAGCAAGCCCAGCAGGGCAGGAGTGGTGAAGAGTCCCGACATCTGCGTGTGCCGGGCTCGCCGGGAGAATGCTTTCTCGTTCTTGCTTTGCGATGCGCCTGTTGTTTTCATGTGTAACTCAACTCGCCTGTGACTCAACTCCAGGAGCGAAGCGCGCAGTTCGCGCCTCCCTAGCGCCGCAATTTGCGGCGGAGCACTCCGGCCATTCCCAACAGGCCGGATCCGACCACGACCAGCGACTGCGGCTCCGGGACCTTCAGCATGGAAGTGCACTCGCTGGTGAACATGCATTCGTCCGCGAGCGCATTCGAACTGGTTGCCTCAGAAAACTTTGCCGAGACGGAAGCAGAACTTTCGGCCGCAGGCGGTTCGGCGGGTGTCTTTACCGAGGAGATCCCTGCCTTTGCGTCCTTGAGGTTGACATCGTTGAAGCTGACGATGGGCGTGCCATAAACCGCTCCTCCCAGAAGCGAGAAAACCGCAATCAGGCGAAGTGCGTTCGAGGCTGCGTCTGCGACCGAAAGGCGCGGAGCAGAGCGACAATTCCTTGACATCGTTCCTCCAGCACGGCGATGCTAGTCGGTCACTGGATGACTAAATTTTGGGCCGCAGCAGGACGATCCGATCCTGCCCCTGATGGCAGCCGATCCCGACGATGTCGCCGCGGTTATTGATCGCGAGCGCTTGAATCAGCTCCCAGCCCGGTTCAGCGGCCAGCAGTTGGTTTAGGTCCAGGATCCGCCGGTCTCGATAAATAAATCCGTGAAAGTCCTCATCGCCCGGTGTCAGCGAACCACCTACAATCTCCCCGCGGTTGTTGATTCCGCGCGCGATGCTGAAGGACCCACCCAAGGTTCCGAGCATCTCGCGTGTGCCTTGCGACTGCAGGAACGCTTCGACACGTCCGGATTGAGGGTTGACGCATACGCCCACGCACTGGCCGGCGTCGTTAAGAGCGAGGACATCGTTACGGTTATTGTCGAAAGGCCCCAGATCAACGATCTCGAATTCGGTGTTTTCCTGTGCAGCCGCCTTGCTGTCTGGCTGTTCCAAAGTTGGCTTCATAGATAGGGCTACTCCGTTGCGATCGGCTCCCTGCGCGCGGAAAGATAGCGGATATGGGCACGCAAGGTTTCAAGGGCTTCAGCCAGATCGCCCGCAGCTCCATCGAACAGGTGTTCGCCGGTTCGTGATCGCCAGAGTGAGTACTGATAGAAGCTGTGCCGCATGCGCGACGCCTGCCGAACTTTGCCCTGAAAATCGTTCTCCTGAAGAACCCACGCTTGCATAGTCCCCTCCACCTTTACAGGCATCTTCGGTCAAACCGGAAGAGGTGTAATCCCCTAAATGGGGTATTTGCAGATGCCCACGGAAATATCGGTTTGAGGTGCGAACAGGGAGCTGCGGATTAGGACATGCGTAAGTCAGTCCGACCGGAGAGGGATGAGGAAATGAAGAATCCGTTACTTCGCATGAATTGCGGTCGTTTAAGAATGAGGCAGGAAATTTAAAGCACGGTCATCAACATGCGCACGACGAGTTCAGGCTGACGGTGAGTGTCGGTCTTCATGAAGATGCGCTTCAGGTGGGTTCGGGCGGTGTGGGGACTGATAAACAGCTGTCCGGCCGCTTCTTCAAGAGAGAGTCCCTGGATCAGCTTGGTCGCCAGCCCGGCCTCGCCGCGGGTCAAACCGTAGAGGGAGATCAGGGCGCGCTCATCCACGACCAACCCCAAATCACGGTCGTAGAGCCGGAGCAGAGCCGTACGCTGTTCGGGCGCCTGCCAGCATTCGAGAGCTGGACCGGGTACGACGCGGACGATCAGCGAACTAACCGCCGACTTGCGTTCCAGCGTGATAGGAGATTCCGAGGGTTCGCCAGCGTCAGGACACGTCAGGGCCTCATGGAGCAGACGATGCAGCAATTTTGTGTCGGAAGCGCGATCGGCGATGAGTCCGGTGCGGCGGATCGCGAGGCCATCGTTTTTTTGCAGGATCGTCCGAGCAGTGCGGTTGGTGATCTGCGGCTGACCACTTGCAGGCACCAGCAGGGCCCCGTGATGCAGCAACTCGAGCCCGTAAGTCAATGCCAGCAGAACATCGCGTGGAGCGGCAACCGAATCGGTATTGCACGTGTGAGTTACTTCGTAGGCTGGCGGCCCAGACCCCAACGGTTCCCTCGGATGAAGAGAATCGTCGCCTTTCGCTGGGGGCCGTGGGGGACTCGCCATTGTCAGAGCTTTGATTTTTTTTCTGCCGGTAAGGGCAGCGGGAGGAGTTTCTTCGAGGCTTGTTTCGCCAGAATGACATGAATGTTAAGGGCTGAAGAATTTTGTGTTACGAGCCCGGCATCCGTGGATTTCCCCAAGGCGCTGCCCGGGGCCGGGGCTGCATCTGTGAATCGGAGGCGAAGATTCCAGAGAGTTCGTTCCCCGGGGCCGAAGGACTCCAAAAAATGCCGAGATTTAGCAGAATCAGAATGGCGCGTGTCCGTGCCCTGGACTATGTAATTTTGTGTAGGAGTAGGCAGCAGAGCGGGAACTTTCGTCTAAGGTGTTCACCTTAGCCCATAATTTTTTTCCAACTTCACAGAGCGAGATCTTACCCTTTTCAGGCCTGTTCGAGAGCTCAGAATCTGGGCGCAGGCGCGGTCCGGCAGCGGGAAGGTTCCCGGCATAGGAAAGTTCCTCGCCAGGCGATAATTGCGATTTTCTCCAATATCGGCGCTAGTTTCCCATCAAAGACGCGCGGGGGAGGATCGTGATTGAGGCGGCGATTTCTATTTTCGCTGTGCGCTCTGCGGATTTCCGGAGACCAGTAAACCCCGTGCAAGTGGCTGTGGAAAAGGCTGTTCAGCGATCACATCAAGATTTGTCTCAAAGTGGCACCGTGGATGCTATGCAACTCGGTAACACCCAACTAGCTCTGGCGAAGCCGCATCAGCACGGGGGAGAAGTAATGCAGGAGCAGAACGTTCGTCTCGGTCCGCGAGAACAGCAGATCGTGGAGTTACTGCTACAAGGCTGTGACAATGCGGAAATCGCCCGGCAGCTCAAGATGGCCCGCCGCACGGTGAAGGCTCATTTCAACCGACTATTCCTCCGTTTCGGCATCACCGGCGGCATCAAGCGAGTGAAACTCGCCACCCTGTTATATCGGAGACAGACATGTCTGCAGGCGAACGCTATGGTACCCGTATCCCCAATGAACGCGAGCAGAGAGTCATCCAGCTTGTCGCCCAAGGTTTGAAAAACCGGGAAGTGGCGGCGGAGATTGGAACGACGGAACACGTCGTGAAGAATTACCTGCGCGTCATCTATGACAAGCTTGGGCTATGGAATCGCGTCGAACTTGCCCTCTGGTATGAATCGCGCCAGGATTCTTCGATGCTGATGAACTGATGGCGGTTGGGCAGGCTCACTGGCAGCCAAAGGCCTGCAAGTGAGTGAGTCGCTCGGCCGCCTGGGACCTGCCTTTGCGCGCGGCAGCGTCGAGCAGCAGCCGGGCCTGATCGCAATTCTTCGGAACGCCGTTCCCGCTTAGATAAAGTGTGGAAAGCAAATCGCTGGCTTCCACATTCTGCTTGGCAACTGCTTTCCACAGCCACTTGGCGGCTTCGACACTGTCGGGTGGCTTGCCGTCGCTTCCGCTCAGATAACTTCTTGCCAGATTCAATTCCTGCGATCCGTTTGCTTGTTCCGTAATTACGCCTCGCAGTGCAGCCGCGGAAACGGCTGCATTCGCGCTGTCAGCGTTCTTTTCGGCCTCCGGTAGAACTGGTGAGCTGCTCTGCGCGCCAGGAGGCATTTTTACGGACGAAGTCGTTTGCGGTACTGGGGCACGATCAGGGTTCGTGGGGCCTGAGGGGATAGCCACCGGCACGGACGAAGGCGGCCCACCCTGAGTTGCGATGCGCGGAAGGGAAGGGGCGGTCGCGACGTCCGCCGGGCGGCTGCGGCCGATGAAATAGCCCGTGGCCAGCGCCACAAGCGCCAGTGTGGCGATAACGGACGACGCGGGTAAACGAAGGGCTGAGCGCAGCCGCGCCGGCTGCGTTGGAGCGGCGAGCAGGCTCCGGAGAAGCGCAGGGTCCTCCGGGACAGGCATGACAGCTTCGAGAGCAGGGATGGGTCGAGGCGGCAAGGCCCCAGAATCCCCCAGCCCTCCGAGGTTCGACTGCTCGGGTGGAGGATCGCGCAAGGGCTCGGGCAAGAAGTCCAGATCCGGCTCGACGGCAAAAGCGACGGTGGGCTCGGCGGCCTCTGACTCAGAATTTTCCGCCGAAATAATTTTTCCGGCGAGGTCGGCGAGCGATCCGGGAGCAGGCGCTCTTTTTTCTGGCGATTGATTTTCCGATGCCGCCATTTCCCGATGGGGAGCGGACCCTTCGGAAGGGTCTTTGTCGTCAGGGTCCTCGGCCTGCAACTGCAGCAACAGTTCCCGGACGGCATCTTCGCGTTTATCGGGAGCCGCAGTGAAGTAGACTTCGGCCCAGCGGCCCAAATGCTGCCCCAAAAGCGGGTTCACCAGAGGATTCAGCTCTGCGCTGGGCAGGATACTGGAGCTTTTGCAATCATCGGTCTGCGGCAACGGACCCTCATTTTCTGACCAGAGGCATTCGCTAAGATTGCACTACCACGGCAAGCGGTTGTCAATTGGGAATCGCGCGGATAGGGCATAGTGCAGAGTGCTTTTAGCAGGATCTTTTACTCGCAGGCTTTTCGAGCCGCGGGTTCGAACTGATCCATCTGCGCTTCGCGCTGAGTGGTGAATTTTCCCTTGGGTGTCTTGCCATAGAGGTCCGAGCCGACGCAGTAGTAAAGCGCCGTGTGCATATCCACCCAGACGGGAGCATCCGGGTTTCCGCCCTTGCTCTCCTCGGCTTCGGGAGCTTCGGCCAGGCCGAGACTGATGAGCATGCGGTCAAACAGCGAAAGATCGGCGTCGGGTGAAGGCTTGCGGGCGGCAGCGGTCGCGGAGTTGGGGCTTCCGGTGGCGCTGACGGATCCATCCGGCCAGAGTCCCCAGCGGATGACGCAGGCCACCAGGATGACGGCAATAGCGAGATAAAGGTCGGCGCGGCGGGCATTCCAGAATCGCGCGAGAGCGTTGCCGCGCCGCGCCGGAGCGAGCTGCTCAAGAAACGCGCGCGTGCTTGCTGCTGAGGTCCAGGCGCCTAGATTCGGCTTGGCCAGTTCGGTTTGACGGGCCTCTTCCGATTCTTCCGAACCTGGCTGCGGCAGGATGCGAATTTGCGACTGCGCTGGGTCGTCCTGAGCTCGATCGTCCTGCGCCAGATCGGCTGCGACAAGGCCGAGTTCTTCTCTATTCTGGGCAGAGGCAACGGCAGTTTCCAACTCGGATAACGCCGAAGAGTTCGCCGCGGTGGTGAGAGGTTCGGCCGCGAGCGGGTTGGGCTGGGGCAATTCCGGCAGGGGGGCTTGCAGCGTATGAACGGCCGCATATTCCGGCTGCGGGGGACTGGCGGGCGCTCCAGTTGGCGTGGAGTTGCTGCTGCGGGGCGATCCGCACTTGCCGCAAAACTGCTCGTCCGGCATTAGTTCGTCGCCGCAAATTGCGCAGACCGTCGAGGCCGCGCTGTTGCCATTCCATATGCGGGTGGCCTCGATTTTCGCAGTCGCGCTTGATGCAGCCTGCGGCCGGAGCTGTTCCATGGCTTCCATCATCGCGGCTCGTTCCTGGGCCAGCGATTTCTTCCAGGACAGTTCTTCGTCGCGCGCTAACGCTTCCGTCACCAGACCGGCCATCAGCTGGCAGGTGTGCACGTCCTGTTCGTTGAAAGTCTGATTCCCGTCGTAATAGAGCTCGATGCCGCCGGCGATGCCGCCGTCGTGATAGACCGGGACAGCGATCATGGATTTAATCCCGCGGCGGTGGCACTCCTCGATGTCGAGCAGGAATTCGGTGTCCACGTCGGCCGCGCGAATGACTTGGCCAGTGCGCAGGCACGCGACACACAGTGACTTCTCCATCGCAACTTCGGTTCCCAGAGGGAGCGTCATGGAGCCGATGGCCGCCTTGTAGCGCACCTTGCGGCCGTCCAGAACGCCGACGGCGGCGCCGGCCGCCCGGCCAATCTCGGCGAGGCGCTCGGCGACCAGGGAGAGCGCGCTCGCCAGGTCGAGCTGCCGGACCTGAATCTGATGCTGCGTCTCGACGATCTGGCCGAGCGTGAAGGTATAGTCCTTGGGCGCGGGGCCGGATGCGGATTCCGCCTCGGCGGGCGCCGGCAGGGAAGTTTCGCGCTGCGCCGCTTCCAGATCCTTCGGCTCTACGCGCAGCTCCATCGCCTGCAATTCGCGATTGTGCTCCTGCAACACGTAGGCCGCTTCCAGCAAAGTGGTGAGCAGTTGCTCATCGAAAGCCGGCTTGTCTTTTTCGTCCGACACAGTTTTATCGCCGCCGAGGCGAATAGGATCGTCGGACCGGCCGAGCAGCCGATCCTGCGCATATTTTAGTTCAAATATCCATCTTTCAAGGGCTAAGCAATGCCTCAGGGCTGGGGCGCGTACACGTCTCCGCGTGGCACGGGGGGAGAGCAGTAAATTCCTTATCAGTTTACAACCGGCGTGCCCCGGTAAGCGAGTGCTCTTTTGGGGTGACCTGACGCGGCTGAGATTCGGTTACGAGAGTAACGGCTCTGAGGAAAGATGGCGCGGTTCAGAGGAAAAAAGTTGCGCACAACCGCTGCAGTGAAGACTTAAGAAATTATGCAACCCTTTATCCTTATCAACTTACACGGGAATAGCGGAACGGCCTCCGGTATGGCACTTGCGTGCGATGAGAAGTGAGCATTCTTCGTGTACACTGGATGTACTTTAAGACCGCAGAAACCACATCGCTGTACTGGTCTCGTTTTCGATGGTCCCCCCAATGGCAGTACTCGGAAGTCATTTTGATTACTTTCAGCAAACTGCAGAGCTGCAATAAATCCAAATCGTAGAACCTCGGAGGTTCACTCGCTTGTCAGCTTCGACTAGTCACTTGATCGCGCCGCACGGCGGCGCATTGATGAATCTGATTGTCTCTTCTGAGCGCACCGCTGAACTCAAAGCCCACTCCCGCGAATGGCCGTCCTGGGATCTGACGCCCCGCCAGGTATGCGACCTCGAACTTCTGATGAGCGGCGGTTTTTCTCCGCTGCGCGGCTTCCTGACCAAAGCCGATTATGAAGGCGTCTGTCACAACATGCGGCTGGCCAACGGCACTCTTTGGCCCATGCCGATCACGCTCGACGTCACTGAAGAATTCGCCAAGAAACTGACCCCCGGCTCGAGCAAAGTCGCGTTGCGCGACGCTGAGGGCGTCATGCTGGCCGTGCTGCACGTTGAGGAAGTCTGGCAGCCCGACCGCACGGCGGAAGCCAAGGCGGTGTTCAACACGACGAGCAAAGCCCATCCTGGCGCCGATTACGCCATCAACAAAGCGAATCCATGGTACGTGGGCGGCAAGATCGAGGGGCTACAGGCCCCGTCGCATTACGACTTCCGCACGCTGCGCTTCACTCCGGCGGAGTTGCGCGCTGAGTTTGCGCGTCTCGGCTGGCGGCGCGTGGTAGCTTTCCAGACCCGCAATCCCATGCACCGGGCTCACGTCGAACTGACTTTCCGCGCGGCCAAGCAAGTCGAAGCCAATCTTCTGATCCATCCGGTTGTCGGCATGACCAAGCCCGGCGACGTGGACTACTACACCCGCGTTCGCTGCTATCAGCTCCTGAGCTCGAAGTATCCGCAGGGCACGCAGAAACTTTCGTTGCTGCCACTGGCCATGCGCATGGGTGGACCGCGCGAAGCCATCTGGCACGCCCTGATCCGCAAGAATCACGGCTGCACCCACTTCATCGTGGGACGCGATCACGCCGGCCCGGGATCGGATCCGGAAACCAAGAAGCCGTTTTATGGCCCCTACGAGGCCCAGGAACAGTTCAAGAAGCACGAAGGCGATATCGGCGTCACCATGGTTCCTTTCAACATGATGGTTTACCTCGAGGGTGAAGACCGCTACGTGCCGGATGACGAGGTCAAGAAGGGCGACCGCGTGCTGAATATTTCGGGCACGGAATTGCGCCAGCGCCTCAACGAGGGCCGCGACATTCCGGGCTGGTTCACCTATCCGGAAGTGGTGCACGAACTGCGCCGCAGCTTCCCACCCCGCTCGCGCCAGGGCGTGACGGTTTTCTTCACTGGCCTTTCTGGTTCGGGCAAGTCCACTATCGCCAACGTGCTGCTGACCAAGTTCCTCGAAGTCGGAGGACGTCCGGTCACGCTGCTCGACGGCGACCTGGTGCGCAAACATCTGTCGTCGGAACTCGGCTTCTCGAAGGAACACCGCGACATCAACATCCGCCGCATCGGCTACGTCGCGTCGGAAATCACCAAGAACGGCGGTATCGCCATCTGTGCGCCCATTGCGCCCTATGACGCTACCCGCAAGCACGTTCGCCAGATGATCGAGCCCTACGGCGGCTTCATCCTGGTGCACATCGCGACTTCGGTTGAAGTCTGCGAGCAACGCGACCGCAAGGGCCTGTATGCCAAGGCCCGCGCCGGCATCCTCAAGGAGTTCACGGGAATCTCTGATCCCTATGAAGCTCCCGCCGATGCCGAAGTGACCATTAACACCGGCGAACTTTCGCCCGAGGAAGCCGCGCAGGAAATCATTCTGCATCTCGAACGCGAGGGCTTCATCGGAGTAAATGGGGCCACAGCCTAGAAGTCGGGACCGGGAACCAGGGAGTAGATCATGGAATTACTGGCGGCCAAGATCGCAGTTGGTTTCGTAGTTGGGATTCTCATCGGGCTGAGCGGCGTGGGCGGAGGAGTTCTTCTGCTTCCGGTGCTGATCTTCGGCCTGCGTGTGCCCGCGATCGTGGCCGTCGGTTCTGACGCGCTCTTCAACTTCTTCACCAAGATTCCCGCCAGCCTGCTTCACCTCAAGAAAGGCACCGTCCGCCGCAAGGTCGTGCTTGCGCTAGCCATGGGAAGCGTTCCGGGATCGATCGCCGGCGTCCGGCTTCTCATGTACATCCGCCATCTATACGGAGACGGCGTCAACAATTTCATCAAGACCGCGATCGGCATTCTGCTTATCGTGATTCCGATTCTGCTGCTGTTTCAGAAGCGGATCGAAGAGAATGTCGCCCACCGTCCGCCTACCCTCCACGGCTTCGCGGGCATATCGCTCATTGGCCTGGTCGCTGGTTTTCTTGTGGGCATGACTTCAGTGGGTTCGGGCAGCATCATCATGATGCTCCTCCTGCTGTTCTACCGCTTCCCGCCCAAAGTAAACGTTGGTACCGACATTGTTCATGCCGTCGTGCTGACCGGCGTCACCAGTTTCATGCATTTCCGCTTGGGCAATGTGGATCCCGGTCTCGTCGTCTCGCTTCTGATCGGGTCAATTCCGGGAGGTCTTTTGGGTTCGCATCTGGCCACGCGCATGCCAATGATCTGGCTTCGCCGTGTCCTCTGCACTTTGTTGTTCATCACCGGAGCCCGCATGTTGTGGGCGTAATCCCTGCCGGACATCAGGAAAACATGCCATCTTCTGCCTACGCTGACATCCTGCACCGTATCGAGTCCGCGCTGGACGCCGCGCGCGTCGTCTTCGAACGCTTCACTCCGGGAGAAGTGGAAACCGAATACAAGGCGGGCCACGATCCAGTCACCGCGGCCGACCGCGCCGTGGACACGGTGTTGCGCCAACACCTGCTGCGCGAGGGCGAAGGCTGGCTCTCCGAGGAAACCGCCGACAATCCGTCGCGTCTGGACAAGCAGCGCGTCTGGATCGTGGACCCGCTCGACGGCACCCGCGAATTTGTCCTCGGCCTGCCCGAGTTCTGCGTCTCCATCGGCTTCGTGGAAAACGGCCGGCCCGTCGCGGGCGGAATCTACAACCCCGCGACCAAAGAAACTTTCCTGGGCGCGGTGGATGCGGGCGTCACCTATAACGGCAAACCTGCAGCCCCCAGCCAGCGCACGGCGCTCGCAGGGGCGCTGGTTTTGGCCAGCCGGAGTGAAGTCAAGCGCGGCGAGTGGAAAGTGTTCGAAGGCGCCGGCTTCAAAACCCAGGCCATGGGTTCGGTGGCTTACAAGCTGGCCCTGGTTTCCGCTGGCCTCGCGGACGTAACCTTCACGCTGACTCCGAAGAACGAGTGGGATGTCGCGGCGGGCGCCGCTCTGGTACTGAGCGCCGGCGGCTTCGTGAGCACTCTTGAGAACACTCCCCTACGCTGCAACCGCAAGGACCCACTGCTTTCCGGCTTACTGGCCAGTGGCCCGTTCCTGCGCCAGGAACTGTTGGCTGCGGTCAATGGCTCAGTTCCGACCCGCGAACGCTGAAGCCGATTCCGGCCCTTCGCCGTCCACGGCGACCCGAAACCAGAGTTCCAGGTTGAGGAGTCGCCAAATGCGAGCGCCATGGTCGCGTACCTTGCTTCGATGTTCGGCAAAACAATGCTGGATGGCCGGCTTGCGGAACAGTCCTCGTTCCAGGCTGCGCGGCTCCGTGAGCAGACGCTCGATCTCTTCCAATTGCGGCCCATCCAGCCAGTAGGCCCACGGCGTCGGAAACCCCATCTTCTTCCGATACACAATGTCAGACGGCAACAGGTCGGTTACGGCATCTTTCAGGATGAACTTCCCGGCCAGGCCTTTGATCTGATATTCGGCGGGAATCTGCGCCGTGAACTCGACCAGCGGATGATCCAGAAACGGCACCCGGCTTTCGACCGACGCGGCCATGCTCATCTGATCCTGCTTCATCAGCAACTCGATCAGATAGCTGTTGATATCGGTGTAAAGCAGGCGGTGCAACAAGTCTCCCGAAGATTTCCCCCACGGTCGCATCACGCCGTCATAGGCGGATCCGGCGGACGCGAGCGCGGTGGGCGTGAGCACTCCGGCCAACTCTCCGGCCGCGAACGCCGAATAAAAATTGTCGAAGTAGAACGAAGTCCAGTCGGCGCCGTCGCGCGTCAGGAATGTGTGTCCCAGCTTGCGATGCCACGCCGCCGGTACCGGCGCCTGATCAATCCCGGCGCGCAGCGCTTTGCGGAGAAATCCGGGCGTGATGGCCCGGTACGCCCGGTCCATCTTTGAGTTGGCAAGGGTCCAGGCGTAGCGGGTGTATCCGGCCAGGGTTTCGTCGCTGCCTTCGCCGGTCAGGACGACCGTGACCCGCTCCCGCGCGAGTCGTGCCACGAAGTACAGCGAGACGCTCGATGGCCATGCGATCGGCTCATCCTCATGCCAGATCAAGTGCGGCAGCGAGGCGAAAAAATCTTCCCGCGATAGGCGGACTTCGTGATGATCGGATCTGATGTGTGCGGCCACCTGCCGGGCGTAGGGCAGTTCGCTGAATTCCTCCTCGCCGTACCCGACGGCGAACGTCTGAATGCGGTCGCCACGGATTTTCGCCGTCAAAGCAGCGACCGCGCTGGAATCCAGGCCGCCGCTGAGAAAGACCCCGAGCGGCACGTCGCTCATCAGGTGCGAACCGACTGCGTCTTCAAGCATCGCGCGATAGGTGGTCAGGTAATAATCGCGCGGCCGCGTGGCGTCCTCCCCGGCGACCGGCATATCCCAGTAACGCTCGATCCTCGGCTCGCCCTGCTCGGACAATTCCAGAGTATGACCGGGCATCAGCTTGCGAATTCCGGCAAACATCGTCTCCGGACCCGTGATGTATCCGAATGCCAGGTATTCGGCGAGGCGCGCCCGGTCCAGTTCCGCTGTGATTCCGGGAAATGCGAGAATCGTCTTGATTTCCGAGCCGAACAGCAGGGCTTTGCCGTCCCAGCGGTAATAGAGAGGCTTGATCCCCAGGCGGTCGCGCGCGGCGAAGAGCACCCGCTTGCGCCGATCCCAGATCACGAACGCGAACATCCCGCGCAGATGTTTCACGCAATCGCGGCCATACTCTTCATACAAGTGAACGATGGTCTCGGTGTCGCTGCGGGTGCGATAGCGGTGGCCTCGGGCTTCCAGATCAGGCCGGAGTTCGGCGTGGTTGTAGATCTCGCCGTTGAAGACGATCCAAACGTCCTGATTCTCGTTGGCCAGCGGCTGGTGCCCGCTCTTGACGTCAATAATGCTGAGCCGGCGCATGGCCAGCCCGACGTTCTCCTCAACGAAAAATCCTTCGTCATCCGGCCCGCGGTGCGTGATGCGGCGGTTCATGGCGGCCAGCACAGGGCCGTCGACCCGCCAGTCGCGATTCGAAAAAAAGATTCCGCAGATACCGCACATAAACAATTCGTTCTTACTTGCTGCCGGCCGGCTGGACCCGATTGGGCGTGGCCGCGGCGCGGTCAAGTGCATCGGTGTCCGAGCCGAAAACCCGCGGCTCGCCCCCGGACACGACCAATTCACCCCATTCCACGATGCGGGAGAACCGCAAAGCGAGGCCTGCGTCATCGGCCTGGACGCCGGTGCCTCCGACCAGGATCAAGGCGCTTTCCGCCCGGTCCAAATGCCGCGTCCAGCAGGCGAACTCAGCGTCGCCCATGAGGCCGCCGGCTTGCCAGCGGTTGCCACCGCCGGCAAAGACGAGAAGAGACTCCGCGTCCGGGCGAGTGTACTTATATGCGTGGACGCCGTCACGAAGTGCGGCATCCGGCAAGGACGCGAAGGTCCCGGCTAGCTGAACCGCTTCATTCCAGGTTACAAGCAGGACAGTCAGTTCGGACGGCAAATCCGCCACAGTGCTGAAGTTCAGCACAGTCATTGGGGACTTCGCACCGTACACCGGCGACCAAGATTCCTTTCGCACCGCGCAGGCCCAGTTGCCGCCCTCGGGGGCAAGAATTGAAAGGCGGGGACCGCCATACGCGAGCCCGTACGTACTCTGCTTGATGAACTGCAAGTCAGGGCCGAGGTGCCAAGATACATCCACGCGGTGTTGCCCGTGTCCCTGAACCACATCGCGAATCAGATAGATCCCATTTTTGAGCGACACGATCCAACGTTGATGGGTTACCGGCGGTTCGAGCCGGTGATATCCGTCATGGCTGGCCACCAGCAGATCGAAGCTTTGCCCCTGAATCCAGCGCTCAAGCCGGGCTTGCGTCAGTCGGCGCCAGGAGAACGGTGACGCTGGTTCAGCCTGATCGAGGCCATCTATCCGCAGCGTATTGTGCATGGCGGTGCCGCGAAACAGATTGCGCTCATCTTCGGGCCCGACATACTGGTAGGTGCCGGGGTCGATCAGAAGGGGCGTTCCTGCGCTCTGCAGGCATATGCTGAGAGCGTCGGCATGGCCGTGTCCGCCACTCTGCGTGCCTTGCGGGCCGGCATCGGCCACGAGTTGTGTTTTGCCCCCTGCGAGCAGATAAAGCCCAGCGTCGGGCAAAGTCGAAGACTCGCAGGAAACGTCTTGCGCCGGCAATTGATCCCACTCGTGCAAGCCCTGCAGGCCGAGCAACCAGATGGTCTCTTCGCGGAGTCCCCCGGCCAGCGCCTTGAAGTCGGAACGATGAAAAAGAATCGCGCCCGTGGCGAGAGGGTCAAGAAGATGTTCACTGCGATTTCGGCGGGGATCGAAGAGTCGCCCGCCATCGTCATCGCCGAAACGGAGTGGAGGTCCATTGCGTCCCAAAAGGAACAGAGCGTTCAACATGCGCTGCAGTGTCTGCTCGAGCTCTTCGGGGATATGGACTTCGTTCAGACTTGCCAAGATGGTGGCGTGAAGAAGCAAATCCAGAGCGTAGACGTGGTAGTAGACGGACTGCTCGAAGTGGAATCCATCGGCTCGGACCTGGCGCTGCACTTCCTGAAGCAGCAGGTTCCAGCCCAGAGATTTCCAGCGGCTCGCTGGTTCCAGTTCCGGGCATAAGACTCCGAGGAAGAACAGGGCAAGCGCTTCTCCCAGCAGATGAGTGTTGGGAGAGAAGTAGGTAGAAAGATACTTTTCGATATGCCGGCCGTGAGTGGCCAGAGCGCAAAGCATTTCCTCGCGAAAGGCTGGTAATCCCGGGCGATCTTGCAGTAGGTGATACGCCCAAATCCAGGAAAGGCTGCGAAATGCCACTTCCAGGCTACTCGTCCAGTTGATGCCGATGGGATACGGGTTGTCGGCCCGCCAGTGGCGCCACTGCCGCAGGATTTGATCCGCATAGCGCCCCTGACCGGTGAGGCGGGCGGCTTTGGCTAGAATCACCAGATGCTGGTGGCGATTGAGTTCCCAGGTGACTTTGCTGTCGCCAACCTGGTTAAAATCAAGATACCGGATCTTGTAAAAAGCTTTGCGTGGGGCGCGTTTGCCGTGGACAGCATCCAGATGCCAGTCAATCGGGCTGCCGTAATTCAAGTTTTCGTACCCGAGAAGGTCGAAACGATGGAGGCATATACGATCTGCCCGTCGCACGGTAGACACTTCGTATTCGGGGATACGCTGACACAAGGCCGCCAGAATGGAGTCCACCGATTCGCGGTTGAAGTAGAAACGTGGCGGCGCCAGGCTTCGGGACGGTCGGATTGCGGCGGAGAAATCGTATCCCAATCGAGCCAGGGCCGAGTCTTGCCTTTTGCCCAACTCTTGCTTCAGGCGGACACGGAATTCTTCCCCGTCCATCCGCGCAAGCTTATGGCCGAGTTGCCGCCATCGTGCAAACCCCATGGAGCGAAGCCTTCTTGGGAAGAAGTGCGAATGCCCAAAAAACCAGACTACACTATCACCTTAACCGATTTAGCCCTTCCCGTCAGCGCTTGTGGCGTGTACAAGAAGGACAGCTCACCACGGTTGAGTGTGCGGATGGATCCAGGTCCTAACCAGCTTCGAATCTCTGCTCCGCCCACTCTGGGCCTTCACGAAGTTCATGTATGGCGGGTTAATCTGGAAAGAACGGCGGATTACGCGGAATCGGTCAGTATCCTATCTCCGGATGAACAGACTCGGGCATCGAAATTTCGTTTTGAGGCGGATCGCCGGCGTTATGTCGCCACCCGCGCCCTGGTGAGGAGGGGGCTGGGCTCGTATCTCGGGATTGAACCCGAATCATTACGCTTCCGCTACTCGCAGAAGGGCAAGCCGATGCTGATCGGGGCGGAGGAGACGAAGTTGAGTTTTAACGTCTCGCACTCTGGAGAATGGGCGTTTCTTGCCTTTGCATGCACGCGTCAGGTGGGAGTGGATGTCGAACGAGTGGACCCGAGCGTGGATACTGTCGCACTGGCGACGAGGTTTTTCTCCGTCGCCGAGCAGGAACAACTGGCTGCGCTTCCCACCGAAGAAAGGCTGCAAGGCTTCTTTCGATGTTGGACGCGCAAGGAGGCGTACATCAAAGCGACGGGAGACGGATTGTCTCTGCCTTTGCACCAATTCGACGTTTCTGCCGGGGCGCGAGATCAGGATGCCCTGCTGGCCACTCGCCCGGACGCGATCGAGGCCGGGCGCTGGGCTTTGCGGGATCTCGATGTCCAAACCGGCTACGCGGCCGCAATCTGCGCCCAGGAGCGGGATTGGCGGGTCCGGGTCCTCGACGTCACCGAGGGAAGTCGGGAGTGAAGGGTGTCAGGGCGGTGGGTTTCTGGCGAAGATAGCCAAATTTCTCAGCCTCGCGTCGGTATTCTGCGGTCCATGTCGTGTTTCTTGCGCGCTAAATAGGGGTGTTCAAAACCGGCTTCGTCTGGGGTAAAATGAGCTCGGAGCAGAAGATTCCATGACCTATCCCGCCAGCGGCCCAAAAAGCAACATTCTGGACAGTCTACCGATTCTTCTTCTGATGGGTATCCTGGCTGGGGTTGCCGGCGGCCTGGCAGTCGGTGTCGTCACCTCGCCAAAGACCAGTTCGGCTACCTCCAGCAGTACGAAGTAGGGTCATTGAGGGTTTCCCGGGTACCGATTCCGTCCGGTGGGATCGACAACCCCCTCTTCTTGGCGTTGGCCTAGATGTCGTCGCGCAGTTGGGGCTCATTCAAAGAATATTTCAACAGACACCAGAGCGCCCGGAACCCGTCCCTCCAGCCAATCTTCTTGCCCTCGGCATAGGTGCGTCCCCAGTAGCCGATTCCGACCTCATAGACCCGCAAGCGGTGTTTGGCGATTTTCACGGTGACTTCCGGCTCGAAGCCAAAGCGGTCTTCCTCGAGGCGGATCGACTGGATGACCTCGCGGCGGAAGAGCTTGTAGCAGGTTTCCATGTCAGTGAGATTCAGATTGGTGAGCATGTTGGAAAGTGTGGTGAGAACCCAATTCCCCACCGAGTGCCAGTAATACAGAACCCGATGCGGCTCTCCGCCGAGAAAGCGGGAGCCATACACGACGTCGGCTTTTCCGGCCTCCAATGGCCCCAGCAGTTTGTGATAATCCCCCGGATCGTATTCGAGATCGGCGTCCTGGATGATGACGTAGTCGCCGGTGGCTTCCTGGATACCGCGGCGCAGAGCCGCGCCTTTTCCCATATTGCGCGGTTGCAGGAAGACCCGCACCTGCGGCCATTGTTTCTGCAATTCGTCGAGGATCTCGCGGGAGGAATCTTTGGAGCCGTCGTCCACACAGAGCATTTCGATTTCGATGCCGACGGAGAGCACGCGCTCCACGACTTGCCGCAGCGTGGCCTGCTCGTTATACACGGGCATGACGACGGAGAGTTTCATGGTCAGCCCTACTTTATCAGAGGGTGACCGGGAGGGATTTCGCCGCGGGACCTAAGAATTTCTGGTCCGGCGCGAGGGCAGGCTGTGCAAAAAGAGGGTTCGGGCGAGGGACCGCGACAAACCGGGAAGCGCGTGTGCGGGAATGAGCCCAATCGGGAAACGGCGGGCGCGGCACCTAAGGCGGAGTTGCGGGACGCCACCTCGATTGTTTGCGAGATTGTTTCCGGCGGTGGTAAATGCCCGCAAATGCGCGTCAAATCTGGGGATACTGATCGGCCGCCGCTTCGAGGGCAGCTCACGATCGGCTCTACGACGTCCATCCCCGAAGGGGTTCGAGAAGGCGGGCAAGCGCAGCCGAGACTCGCTCCCGGCCGCTACCAGCCCCAAATCCGAACGAAGACACTTCTGATCAGCCTCTCTCAAGAAGGCTCGAAGTTGGCTTCGCACACCTTAAGTGCCTGTCACCGATGGTCTTAGCCCGAGGATGCAGCAGGCGGGCGAATTTTTGGCGAAACCCGTGCATTGAGATTGGGAGCAGCGTACACCACAAAAACAGGAGAAACGCTCCCATGGTGAATCTGGATCACGTGAAGGTGACGCCCCGGGATCAGCAGGTGCTGCACTTGCTCGTGCAAGGTTGCAGCAACAAGGAGATCGCCGGTCAATTACACATCAGCCCGCGCACGGTGAAACAGCATTTGCGGACGCTGTTTCTGCGTGCTGGAATCCGCGAAGGGCGCAAACGCGTCAAGCTGGCCATTGCGATGTACGAGAAGGGGGAATTTCAGTCATGACGCCGCGAGAAAAGTTGACCACGAAAGAATCGCATGTCGCGGTTCTGGTCTGGCAAGGGCTGACCAATCGCGAAATCGGCAAGATCATGGGAACCAGCGAGCAGGTGATCAAGAATCATTTGCGCAGCACCTTCGACAAACTCGGAGTCTGGAGCCGGCTGGAGCTAGCCATGTATGTGGCGGCTCACGGCGGCCGGAGCTGTTTCCCGGCGCCAGAGCCGAACCAGATGGCGAAGGATCAGGTCATGAAAGAGCACGCCTTGAGAGAGCAGGCGCTGAAGAAGGCGGTCGGGTCGTAAGCGTCCTTCCCAAGGATTCGATGCATCGGTTGGATCAATTCGGGCCGGGATGCGAAGCGCAGATTTCTCTCGCTCCGCACCCGCTCGGAGCAAACTTTGGCCACACTGCTCGGCGGGTCAGCTGCGAGCCCAACTTCTGCAAAAGGTTTCACCGGGACCGGTGGCGAGGCTCGAGTGGAGGTTCTAAGTGGTTTGGAAAAAAGGGCTTAGAGACCGCTTAGTGCGGCCCGGAAATTGCACCATGGGGCTGGACTGTACGAGCAGGCTCAAGTGGCAGCCAAGGGCCGGCTTCGCAACCCCAGGGCGAAACCTGCGATGGCCTACAAAGAGACTTTCTGGATGGCTTGCGACTCGACCGAGCAGCTTCGCGCCGAGTATGGGCCGTTCCACACCCGGGCCGAAGCCGAGGCCGAGGCCCGCAAGCTGGGCTTCGGGTACC
>Ga0070733_10000137_pt1 | contig 66653 bp, 53 predicted proteins | sample Coa_R1_9_FD_66450 | JGI IMG/M metagenome (GOLD analysis project Ga0070733, IMG submission 66450) | Surface soil microbial communities from Centralia Pennsylvania, which are recovering from an underground coalmine fire - Coalmine... | ecosystem: Environmental > Terrestrial > Soil > Unclassified ... | reverse complement strand
CCTGACCACAATCAGCGAACAACCGGAGGCAGCGTAATAGCAAGTTGATACTTCAACCGCTCAACTCGTCGCCTGGCCGATGCTTACTGCTTTTCCACCACTTGACCGACACTACCCGGGGAGCGCATTGAAGGAGGAATCGCTATGAGTCTAAATCGCGCAATGGTTATTGGGTACCTCGGGCACGATCCCGAAACCCGGTTCCTGCCATCGGGACAGCGAGTCGTAAACTTCTCGATCGCGACCGACGAATCTTTCACCGACAAGGATGGCAATAAGCAGGAACGGACCGAATGGCACTCGATTGTGGCCTTTGCCCGACTTGGCGAAATCTGCGCCGAGTATCTGAAGCAGGGCCGCCAAGTTTTCGTCGAAGGCCGTCTCCGCACCCGCGAGTACGAAGCGAAAAACGGCGACGGTAAACGCAAACGCACAGAGATCGTCGCCTCCCGAGTACAGTTTCTAGGCGTTCCGCCGGCAGAGAAGACTGTAGGCACCTCCCTTGAGGAGCCGCTGTTGGCGGGCGATTCCGACGTGCCATTCTGACGCTACAAAAGCCGCTCGCATCTGATGGAGCGAGCGGCTTTGCGAACGCCAGTCGAAAAGACCGCGCGGGCGATAATCAATGTCCGCTACTTGAACGTAAAGCTTTTGGCGACCTTGGCCAAAAGATCATTGAGCTTCGAAATGACCTCTGGCGCGGGAGATTTCCCACGGCCATCAAGTTCCAACTTAAGGCGCAGTCTGAGGTCTAAGGCCCCGGCGGTCTTTCTGAGCTCCGCGAGCTGCTCGGCGAAATCTTGAATCTGATTGGGTCTGAGCTCTGCTTCCGCAATAAGAACATCTGGCTTCAGCGCGAAACGTATATCGTCTTCCGGCGGTCTATTAGGTAACCGCAGCTTGATGTTCTGCGCCGCTGCATAGTCGCAGGGCCAACTTGCAGAATCGATCGTCCGCTCAAGCATTCGAGCGCGTATAGCGTCACCGATCGCATCGCGAACGGTGGCCCAGGGAAGGTTCGTGCCGGCCTTCTTGGATAGTGCTACGCCGATGGCTAGGGCGGTCGTCGCTTCCCCATTCCAAACTTCAGGAAGGTTTTGTGGTGCGACATCTGCTGCGGGTATGGATTGCGGCGGCGGCTGCAACCGGGCATCGTCGGTGAGAAGTCCGGCTGGAATTTCTTCCGATAGAATGCTGGCTTGTCCCGATGTGAGCCAGAGTTTGCCTTGCTTGACCGCCTCCGCCACGGTGGATTCGACCAGTTCACGAGCGGCTTTAGGGATGGTGATAGACTCCTCGTAGCCATTTTTTTTAATTTTTATTGCGGTACCGCCAGAGAAATAGCTTACGACGTTCGCAAATGAAGTGCTGCCGGATTCCCATAAGTTTGAGAGCCGTCCCGGAACCAACAGATCTGGCGAAATTTCATTCAGCTCGGCGGCATCCGGAAGGACCACTTCAAGACTGGGATCTTTGACTGCCGCTTCGTCCAGTTCTTGACGCCAGAAGGTTCGGACCGATCGATCCGGGCGGGTCACGCGCAGAACGAATTGGCCTTCTTTGCAGCCAAGTACTAGTGTGTCAAGGATCGCGCGAGGGTTGAGCATCTTCGGGAGTTGCGGCGACATTGCGAACGCTCCCACTAGATCCTTGAGCCTGCGAGAGGTCTCCCCCTGGCGCCAAAGGTCATATGGTCCTTCGGGTAAAAGAGCATCCGCACTAACTGCGCTGTCCTGGATTCGGGCGCGGCCGTCATCCTTAATTTTCGCGAACAGCGGGCCGCCATCGACCGTAATCTTGAAAGCCTGGACTTCGTTCTTGTCCGATACGGTTACGACGATCGAGTACGCCTGCTGTAGCTGTTCCGTTATTCTCGATCTGGCGCCGCTGACCTCCGCGGAGAGAGTTGCCTCCCGAATCGGGTCTAATTCCTGTCCTTTAAGCTGCTCTCGCAGTTGAGACCGGACTTCCTCCCAGCCTAGATAGTCGCGGATGCGATTACGCGCAGCTTCGATCCCATCTCGCGAGGGTGCCGCCAACACCACCGCATTGCGGTAATTTCGCGGCTTGTCTGCGCCGCTCGTTTCGTCAATATACCGGCGGGCGTCTGTGCTCGGCTTGCCTGACTCGCACGCGGCCCGCGGCCCAAGAATGCCGAAGTGAAATTCGCCGTCGTCTTCGATATCGTTCGGCCGCTTCGGCAAATTGTGCACGATAGCGCCAGCCGCCGAAGCTCCTGCGGTCAGGCTTTTGAGTTTGCCGATCTCGTCAAGTAGCCGCGCTTCGACGACCTCGGCCGATACTCGCAGGCAGGCGTCATGATGCATCTGCCGGAGATTCGGACGCGACCCGAGCCGCCAAGATTTTGGGAGTTGCTTTTCCCCGCCATCGGCGCGATCAGCGTCGCCAATGGCCGCCTCGTCCAGAAACCAGGAGGCTTCGGCCCATCGTAAAAGGCCTTTCTCCAGTTCAATTTTATCGGGTCGGGACGCGCCCAGCAAAGTGATCAGATCGCGCGTCAAGGCCTTCTGCCCGACTGGTTGGGAATGGATAAAGGTCGCGAAGACTGCCTCTTCGACCTCCCGAAACTTGAGGCCACCCGTTTCTGACTGGATCTCCCGAGCCTTCCCGAGTTCGCCCTCGAGTATTGCCGTCCATTCCTGCTTACGCCCTTCGTATTCCTCTGTGGCAGCGACGGTCGTCAACTCGCGCGCGGCTTCGGAGATTCCGGGTTTGGCCGGCGCCGGAAGAAACGCGCCCGCAGACACTAATGGCGACTCGTCCCACGACTCTGCTTCGCGCAGCGCGAGCGCGAAAGTCCGCAGGACGCCGCGGGTGCGCTGAAAACCTTCGAGATTGGTCCACTTGGCGTAAAAGACTTCGATCAAATCGGGATGGAAGGGATAGCTCGCGAGGAAGCGCTCTTCGGCCGCCTTGCCATCCTTGCGGGTGTGGTCGTCCAGGTCGAAGATTCCTTTGAGCGCAGCAACAGTGTGACTGCGGAAGCCTTCGGTGTTACGAATCGAGTCCGCTACGAAGAAGCGTCGCCGCAATACCTCGGCCACGTCTTCCTTGAGAACCGGTTGAACCCCCTCCTCACGTTCGCGCCGAAAAACCGCATAAAGGTCGTTGGTGATTCGCTTGCCCAGTTCGTCGCTCTTTCGCGGATCGGTCGCCAGTAGCGACGCGACGATCGCCGTGCGTTCGAGCTTAGTCGCCGCTTGGGTCAGCGCTTGGAAGAAATCGGCGAGCCGGCCCTGCCACGCGGGATCCAGTCCGACCTTCTCCCTCGCATACATCAACACTTCGTCGATAAGAACCAGCGTCGCGAGACCGTCTTTGGCGGGAAGTGCGAGGAGCTCCGCCATCAGGTTCTCCGCCGGAGCGCTGTCGCGCTCCTCGGCCTGGTCATCGGAATGAAGAAGCTGCAGTCCTGCGGCGCCTGCGATCTGGAACGCGATTACGCTCCACGGATTCCGCAGCCAGCGCATCTCGCCTTTGGGCCCTCGGACCTCCATCCCCTTTTCGGCGTCGAGCTTGTCGAAGGGCAGCACCACCACACGCGCCTGAGGCGGCTTCATTCCTATATGCTCGATGAACTCGTTCACCGCAGGCAGATCCGGGAGGTGTGCGGGATCGGTGACCAGATGCCACATCGCGATTAGCGAATGGGTCTTGCCGCCGCCGTAAGTTAATTCCAGTTGGCGGACGGCCTTGTCGTTCTTCCCTGCAAGCCGAGTAACGATGTCTTTGGCCAGCTCACGCAGGTTGTAGGTGGGATAGGTAAGGGAGAAGAACTCGCGAGCGTCCTGATAGACAAGCTTCGCCTTACCCATCGCCACGTCATAGAGATCGGCTGCAAAAATATTTAGTGAAAGTTCGCCGGATTTAAGATCCGGCCGGATCTTGACCACCTTATGCCACGGCGTCCAGGCAAGTTTAGCCATACTCAATTGTCGGAAACTGCTCTTCCTTCCCCCCAAATTGATATTACAGTTGAAGCTTATGTGTCCCGGCCGACAGGAAGCCGACGAACTCGAGTCGCTGACTCTTCTATGATCACAATGGCCCCGGCGGTCAGCGCTTCTTGAATCTCGCTCCACGCATCAGCCATTCGTCGGAACATGAGATCAGCACTGACGCGACGAAGTCGATAAATTACGACCGACGGCGTCGGGTCGCCGGAAAAGGCGAGAAGCTGGCCATAATCAAGATCATGTGTGAGTATGCATTCGCCCTGGCCTCTCGCCATCGCGAGGATGTCAGCATCGGCGGCACGAGCCATGCCGATATCCGAGGCGTGCCGCCACTCGTGTCCCTGAGTGGCGAGCTTCCGGCCCAGCTCGCGCGGCAAATTCATGTTGAGCAGGAATTTCACTTTTCACTGCTGTTCCAGTGGAACGACCTTCTCTTCCATGAGCACGGCGGCGAAACCGAGCGCTTGATAGATATCCTCGCGCTCCAACTCGGGCCAGTCCTTGAGCATCTCATCGATTGTCATGCCGCCGCTCAGGTATGCGAGTATCGAGGTCACCGGCATCCTGAGTCCACGCACGCATGGCTTGCCGAAGCACTTTTCGGGGTCCATCGTGATGCGATCAAATTGGTGATGTCGAATTTCCATTTACCGTTCCGCTCCCAACGCTTTGGCTGCCTTCAAACGCTCTTCAAGCTTATGTAGGTCCTCGTCAAACACTTTGCGCTCGTCGCGCTCCACAGCCAAGTCTCGAACGATGTGTATCGCTGTTATCCATTCGTCGGCCAAAGCACGGAACCATCCGTCTATTTTGTTACGCTCGTTCTCTATTCCGGCAAACTGACGCTCGCGCTCGATTTCTTCACCCATTACCGGCGGCTGCGCGCGCAGATTTCGCTGCTTATCATCCAACTTTCGGATCTCATCCTGCGCATTCTCATAGCCGCGGGACGCGCCGTCGTAGCCTGTCACGATTTTCTTTAGATCGGGCCACTTCAATAACTGAGCAACTAGGGGCAGCTGGGTGCGCCAAGCGCTATCCAGAAATTCGTGCAGCACTCGCGTGGATTCTGCGCTCATCGCACGGTCGAGGTTTGTAAACATTTCGGCCAGCACGGCCCGGCTCGCGGCTTTCCGACCTTGCCTGTCGCTCCGCCAGTTTAGGTAAACGGAACCCAGAAAGCCCAGAACTGAGCCAATCGCGGCCCCGAGTAAGCCACTGGATAGGTTGTTCCACTCGGGCGCGCTCACTGTGTCGGCTCTTGGCGGCGGAACATTTCTGTTTGTTGTTGTTCCGGCGAGGCGGGGCGGCCGGCGATGTGGTTGCTGATGCTTTCAAGCAGCGAGCGCTCCTCGCTGCCGGCCGGCGCGAGCTCGATTAGTGCCTGCAAGAGTTGATGAAAGAGTGCGTTGCGGCGAAGCCCCCGAGCGTCCAGATACTCATCTACGCGGACCAGATCGCCCGCCTTCCACAAATGCATCATCCGATGCACCTGATCGATCAGAGGAGCGGGCTTGCCCGCGACGGCGCCGCCATCGCCATCGTAGCCCATGCTCTTACGAATGCGACGGTTCCAGGGACGAAGCCGGACTTTGCTGCCGGTGCCCTCCTCGACCTCGCCATTCGCATCCTCGAAAGCTGGTTCGCCGGCTTCTTCATCTTCGGGCTCGGTCTGGCCGCCGGTCTTCTGCAATATCTCGTGTCGATCTGCCAAGTCGTGATCTGAGAGGCCGCATGAGATCGCATACAGGATGCAGGCGCCGATCGGCGCGTCGTCCATACCGAAATCGTGGCGATGGAGCAGATAGTAGGTAGTCACATCGTCGAGACCGCTGGTAATGCTCGCATCGCCATTATGCGTGAGCACGCGGCCGACGACGAAATCGACGACAATTCGGCGGACGGCCCGTAGAAATTCCGATACCTCCATCGTCGCGTTCGGCTCGTTGGCCTTCTTGACGACTGGATGCTTGCTGTAGGCTTCCATCGCTGGGCCGGTTGCCGCCCATACGAAGTCGGGGCCGCGGATTCCCGCATCCCAGTATTCGCGAAGCTGGGTGTGGATGTTCGCGCGCATCTCTTCGAGCACGCGATTGTCCCATCCGGGGCGGGCGGCCTCGGGACGCTTGCGGCATACGAGCCATACGGAAGAGGCCAGCGCCGCTGATGACAGGGCGCGTGTGCGATTTCCCATTTCGGTCTGGATGGGCCAGCTTCCGCCGACAACGAACCCCGCGCGGATGATCGCACTGACCAAGGTTTCCCACGCATCTGGGTTCTTATTCGCGAAGACAACGACCATCCGACCATCCGATACGAGGGCACGGTCGCACGCCTGGAACGCGCGAAACATACCGTCTTCATAAGCGGCCTTTGATGCCCTTTTGTCGCCTCCGAAACGACTCGAATCGTCGATCAACTCGCCGTCCTTCTTCTCGGCATTCCACTTCGGACCAAGGGGATCCTGAAAAGCTTTGTCGATCTCGGGCGAGAGTCCGCACAACGTTCTTCGCAGCCAAACATAGAAGAAGTCCATCAGGTCGGAGTATGGGATAGCGTCATAGTAGGGCGGATCGGTAACAATAAGGTCGATTTTATCTACGATCTGCCCGGTCGCGGACTGGCAGAGCAGAGAAATCTGTTGTGAGCGATCGAGTGCTGCGATCGCCTGGCTGATATATCGAGCGACCCAGTCAAGCGCGCCACTATAGTCTCCTGTAGCGCCCGATGCGGGATTTATCTCACAGAAGTCCCACTTGATCGGAAGGGCAAACCGTTGAAAGGTATGAGTAATGTACTCTCCATTTGGATCCCAATTGCAAAGACTACTGTTATAGTCCAAAAGCCGGTTCAACGTTACCGCAAGGTAAGTAGAAATAGCCTCACGCAGTAGGTCGACATTTGGCATATCGCGCGATCCGATCGCAGCACGCGTGTATTTCAGAAAAGTCCCGAGCCCGAGAAGTTGGCGCGGGATGAATAAGTCGCGCCAGTGCGTCTGGCCGAACATATGGATCGTGAACGGAGAACCGCCCCCGGTTCGACTGCCACCTTCGGGCACCGGTTCGTTCGGAATTCCAAATGGAATCTCCGCGAATATTTCGTCGATTCTATTCGCTGCCTCGGCTGCTAGTTTGATCTCGTCTTCGATCGGTGGTCGGTATTCTTTGCCGTGGGAGCCATCGACTGTAACCGCCGTCATCACGCCACCAAAGCGTCCTGCTGCACCTTCCAGACGCAAATCCTCACGACTCATGGACGGGAGTCCACAACAAACGCACGCAGCGCCCGAACGCGACATCGTGCCTGCGCTGAGCTTCTTGTCGTACTCGCGCCGCTGCGCGCCGTTCCCACCCTGAGTTGCGGCATCTTCACCGCTCAGGATGCTGAAAACCGGTCCGGTCTTGTCCGCGTTGGCTTCGACCTTGAGCAAAATCCGCTTGTTGTCTTTCTTGCAGAGCCACTTTGTTTTGAGCAGGGGCATCGTCGCGCGGCAGTTCTTGCATTTGACCGTGCGCGCCCACAGATAGGCGACGGTCGGCTTGCTATCGATCGTCGGATAGAAGCGTTCAAGGTCAGCCTTCGCGCGCTGCAGCACCCACCATCCCCAAGCGCGCACGTGCCACGCGAGGTCCGCCTCGAACAACCGCGGATCGACGCCGAGTTCGAACCCGCTCTGCGCTCCGCTCGCCTTCTTTGCCGACGATGAAACAGACTGTTGAGCGCTGTCCTCTGCTCCCAACCCCATCCGCTCAAGCTGCGTCCGCAGCGTCGCGCCCTTGAATCCTTGCGCTTTGAGGAACGATTCCATGAAGGCCCGATCGTGCAGCACGAATTCCGGGAGAGGGCGCTTCTGTCCGGCGAGCTTCTGCGGATATTCGAGCGTGCACTTGAGGATGAACCACGCGACCGGATTGATGTCGATTGCGGTGACCTCACATCCGAGCCGCATCGCTTCGAGTGGGATCGCGCCGCCGCCCGCGAATGGGTCGAGCACGCGCGGCGCGCGACCGCCGTAAGCCTTGCGAATCTCGTCGCGGAAAAATTGCATGTCAGGGTCGGATTCGCGGCCCCAATGTAGGATGCCGCCGATCGTCTCTTCGCGCTCGATTTCGACCGGTTTGCCGTTGACCTTCTTCTTTTCGATCTTCGGAACGACGCGCCCGCCGATTCTCTCGATGAGCCTGCGCCTTTCTTCTGGATCGCCCGGATCGGGAAGCAGTGTAGCGATCAACGCAGCTCGACACGCAGCTAGCGGCCTCCTCGCCGGCCAAATATGCAGGGTCGAAATATGTCCATGCCGGACGTTCTTCTCATGCACGGAATCCAGCGACGCCTGCTTAAGGGGAAACCCCCGCTCAATGAGCCTGGGCCGGTTGGTCAGCGCCTGGTCAGCCATTTCCACTTTCCAGTTTCGTCGTAGCTGGAACTGCCATCTTGACCAAATGCCTGCCACATAGTATCGAATGCCGGTTTTAGCGCAGACGGCACATCCGCGCTGAACGTCTCGAGCATCACGTCGGGCAAGATTAGGTCGTCTCGATCGAAAGGGGGAGTCGGGAACATTTGCAGCCCGTCGCCTGCGATCTGATGCCCGTTGATCTTCAGCAAGCTCACCATGAGGAAAATCGGCCCTAGTATATTGAGGGAACTGAGCAGATTTACGTAGGCGGCTGCCTGCTCAGCGATCTCCTGTTCCAATGTCGGAAACGGAATTAGTCGCTTGTTTTCCCAGTTCAGCAGGTATGAGTCCACGGCTTCTATGGCTCCGGTACGAAAGAGCTGCACGTAAGATGTCCGGTTTATCATCTGCGCAAAGCCATCGAGATTCGGGGAGCCGCTCCAACCAGTGGACGACTTCCAGCCCGGCGGAGGCAATGAACCTGGCTGAGCACGAATCCTTAGAATGTCGATCGAGGTTACGGGGTCGACAGCGCTCATTGGAAACAAGTGAAGAACCGCGCGGGCTGGTCCGGCCATCTGCGTGGGAAGCGAGTCGGCAGCCGTTATTCTTGCGAGCCTTTCATAACGAAACCCGCGAACTTTCTCGGCGAGACTTTCAGACAACGCAAACGAGGACCGGATTTGGTGCCAGTCCATCAAGTACTTTCCGCGCTCGCCGCGCGCGTAAAAGCGATGAATACCTCCCAGTGTTACGATATGTGGTGATGCCCAACTTTTGGGAATGTACACGACGAGAACCGGACCGCTCGCGAAACCAGGAACCACCTTAATCCGTACGCTTGGAACACGACGTTCAACCCCAATAAGCTGCAAACTCTCCAGCCGTTGGATCTCTTTGTCCGCGTTGACTCCCGTGAGGCCGGGTGCCGTGGCCGGAAGGCCCGTAGGATTATTGTTCGCGTCCCGCTGTTCTCCGATCCCGAAAATCATCACTCCGCCAGAGGTGTTGGCGAAAGACGTGAGGTCATAGAGGTATTCACGCTTGTCATCCGACGTACTGCCGGGAAGCTGTTCCTTGTAATCTAAATCGCGGCCTTCGGGGACGTGATTCGATACAAGCTCATCGATATCCGCTTTTGTTATTTGCTCGAACTCCTTAATGAAGGTCATTGCCGGCCGACCTTACTGAGGTTCCTGAGAGGCCGTGCGGAAAATTTCTGTTTCATCAATGATGACTCCGCCTTTCGCATTTGCGATCAGCTTCATGAACGGGTTCTGGACTCTGAGCAGTCGAGGATTCGAGGTTCCGCATTCAAACACGACATACAGCCAGTAGCGATCGCGGAGATTGCACGCCCGGCTCCATTCGTTCTCGGTTAGTTCGATATCACCAATTCCCGCGCGGCCCTTAACTTCAATCGCGCGCTCGTCAAAGACGGTTGACGTTTCTTTGGTCGCACCGAACGCAGGCCGTGTAGATAACAGGTCGAACCCTGGGTTATCAGAGAGCCCGGCTGCTCGTGCGAGCGGCGGCGTCGATACGTCGCGTGCTAACCATTTCTGCTCGCGTTCATACTCGAACGCTATTCTGACTGCGATCCTCTCGATCTCGTCATCGTGGCGTCTGCGAATCTCTGGATCGTTGGAGGGAATTACCAAGGCATGTGCAAGGAACTGGACTTGACCTGGAGCGATTAGCTCCGGCTCGCGGTGAATGGTTGCGAGCGCCTGCTCCTTCAGGGTTTCCAGCGCGCGCTGGCGTTCTCTAATCGTCGCGAGTTCGGCGACAGCTTTGGCGTCTCCTTCGCGCGCCTGCGCCGCCTTCATTACGCGCTGAGCCAGCAGTTGGTCTTCCTCATAGCGGTAACCGGCGGTAATGAAACCTGCCCTCTCAGGGAGGCTGTCGAGGAAAGCCTGCCGGTGACGATCGGCGATTGGCCGACCAATTCCTTGGAGCGCGTACGCCTCGGCATTCGCGTACGCGGCGCCGACGGTGTTTGCAAACGCGCGCACTGCGAGCGGAACACCGCCGGCGATGCCTTCATTGGCGCCCCGAAGTAGAAGGAGATGCTCAACGGGACATTCCTCGATCTGCCCACCTTCCTCCTGTCGCATTCCGACGAGCCGATATTCGACTGGTGCGTCCGCCTCGAATGCCTCAAAGTTCGAGTCCGCCTTCCGTATCACTTGAACCAGCGCGAGATGGAACATGTATGGGCGTGGCGCATATGCATCGATGAAGACACCGCCGCGGAGCGCGTCTGGCGCGAACCGCGCGCATACCAATTCGCGCAGTCGCTCGAAGAGCAGCTCGCCCGGATGCAGGAAGGTCGCCTGCTCGTCGTCTTTGGGTTTGTGCAGGGTGAGGCGGTTGCGGCTCTCTGATGGGTACAGATCAAGTGTCGGCCAGAATGGGTCGAGCGCGTTGGGACGCGCCTCGGCAAATGAAAAAACCCGGTCGATATTCCCCTCAATGCGAAGACCCAGCAAAGGGGCGGCTTGCTCGATAAAGCTGCGAACGTAGCCGGGCAGCAACCGGCGAAGTTGTTCGCGTGCGAGATCCGCGCGTTGCTCAGGGAGTTTGGACTTAACCTCCCCGCCCTCGCCAAACAGGAGATGATCGCGCTCCTCCTGGGCCCGCACTTGTTCGGGCGTGAGCGCGCCTTCGAACTTTCGCTCGGATTCCTGCGCACCTTCCTCGGTCACGCACTGCTCCATGTATTGTTTGAGGCTTACGCCTTCGAACAACCGGCCGATTACATCGAACACCTTGTCGGAGCCCAACTCGCGCCGGATGCGTTCGAGCTTCTCAAGCAGCGTCTTGAGAACGCGGCCCTCGCGCGTCTTGCCGGCCACCAGATTGATGATCCTAACCTCGTGCTCCTGCTTGTAGCGATGGATGCGTCCCATCCGCTGTTCGAGGCGCGCCGGGTTCCACGGGATGTCGTAATTGACCATGATCCAGCAGAACTGCAGGTTGATTCCTTCGGCGGCCGCGTCGGTACAGATCATGTACATGGCGCCGCCTTGGTCCATCGGGCGGCGGAAGAAGTCGACCTGTTCCTGGCGTTCGAGATAATCCATCGCGCCGTGAATTCGTGCGACCTTGCCAGCAAAGCCCATCCCTTCGAGGCTTCGCACGATGAAATCGAGGGTGTCACGATGCTCGGTGAATACGATGATCTTCTCGTTGCGCCATTGCGGGTCGCGAATGACTTCCCGGAGCTTCTCAAACTTCGAGTCTTCCGCGCGTTCATAGACCTTGCGGGCAAGGTCGAGCAACTCGGCGACCTGGTTGCGCTCGGCCTGAAGCTCGCCGAGAGTAACGCCGACCACGCCGCCCATGGCCCGCGCTTCGACCGATTCGTTTTCTTCCAACCCGTCCTGCGGCTGCTCTTCGTCGCCGGTCTCATCGGCGAGCACATCGCGCAGGTCAGCAAGATTGCGTTGTAGTGCGAGCAGTTGTTCTTGGTCCAGATGCCCGCTTCGAATGTCGTCAATCCAATTGTCGAGCTTGGCGAGGCGTCGCTCGAACGAACGCATCATCGAATATGTGGAACTGGCGAGGCGCCGCTGAAAGACGCTCATTGCAAGGTGGGCGGCGGATCGGTTCAGGATGCGAGCGCGGTTGTAATAATCACGGATGTAGTCTGTCGTGCGGTCGTAAAGAGTTTGCTCACCGAGCTCGCCTTCGGAGAGGTCGTAGCTCAGCGTGTCCGACACGCGATTAGGATAAATCCTCGTGCCATCGAATTTTACCATCTCCTCCTTGGTGCGGCGGATGAAATGGCGACCCCGAGAATCGGGCGGATAAGCGTCGAAAGCCTCCTTGGTGGAGAGGACCTCGGGCTCCAGAAGCCGCCAGAGGCAATAATATGGATAGTCCTTACCCATGTGCGGCGTGGCGGTCAGCAAGAGCAGGTGGCGGCAATTCCAGCCAAGACGGTAGTCCGGGTCGCCATTGCGAACCCCGGCAAGCGCCTCGGCAGCCCTGTAGCGATCAGTGCGCCGGAACGTGAGGTCGGTATCCAAACGGGCGGACAGCTTGTGCGCCTCATCGAAGATCGCAAGGTCGTAGGGAGCCACACCGAGTTCGCGGAGCCTGGCAAACATCCGGTCGCCAGCAAGAGTATCGACGCTTACGATGATCAGGTCGCCCTCGGAACCAACGAACGGATTTGAGTTGCGGGCGTCGGCGCCAGTGACAATTCTGAAGCGCAATCCGAAGAGCTTTCGGAGTTCGCTTTCCCAATTCCCGATCAGGCCGGCGGGCGGCACGATGATAATTCGACGGAGAAGCCGCCGCGCGAGCATCTCGCGGATGTATAGCCCGGCCATGATGGTTTTGCCGGCACCTGCGTCGTCCGCCAAAAGGAAGCGGAGTCGGGGCGTGCCGAGCATGTGCTCATAGACGGCTATCCGCTGATGAGGCAGCGGATCGATAAGGGATGTTTCGGTAGCGAAGGCGGGATTAAATAGGTAGCCGTGCGCCAACCTTTCCCCTTCGGCGACTGCTCGAACGATATTCGAATCAGAAGAAAAGTCGATTCGCGCGTGAGGATCAGTTTCAGGCCGGAAGACGCCTGCGGCCTCGTTTGAATTGACGGCTGGAGTGAGGGCATCGATTCCATGCTTCTCGGCCGCAAGGATTCGATGCCACGCTAGAGCGGAAGGACGCGATTGGTTGTTCTCCCAACGGTTGACCGAGGCAAATGATACGTTTAGCGATTGAGCGAACTGGCTCTGTGTTAATCCAAGCCTACCCCGGAGTCGCCGGATACGATCGCCGAAGCGAGTCGGTATTGCGAATTCGCTCCGAAGCGACATTCTGAGAATATGGCACTGCGCATTCTATCAAGCAAGATGTTTTCTATGTCGTGTTGATTCAAAAATCAACTATCGCATCTGCGATAATCAGCTGCTTTTCCAAGGGCCGAGTTCGAGGGTCATTACAGACCCAACGACGCGGCCCATCACTCGGTCGGCTTTGGAGAGCAAGCGCTAGAGAAGCCGCTAATGTGGATCGGCGGCTTCGGCGGAGCGGTTCGGGTATAAAGGCACGGAAATCCCGCTGCCTGGGTCGCGAACCGCCCTGCCGGCGTAGGGCTTGATCTTGACGACCGCGCCTTGCGTTTAACATGGCTCGCGATTCGCTCCATGATAAACGCTACGTTTAGTATAGCTCAGCCCTTTGCCCATATTAAACGTTGGCAGCAATCGATGGCCCGACGCGCCGCACTTACCGTCAAATCCCGAGAATCTCGTCCAACAATTCTTGAGTCTCTTTCTGCATCAGCGACGGGTTTCCGCCCGGAATTCAAATTCCGCTTTGAGCCGCTCCGCGACGAAGATTTTGAGCAGTGACTGGTAGGGCACGTCCCGCTTGTTCGCCAGCAGTTTCAGTCGATCGAGCATCGGCTTCGGCAGACGCAGCGAAATGGTTTGCGAGGACGGCCGGAGGTTCGGCAACGTCGCCCGCTTGCCTTTGCGCCAATCGACATAGTCCGCCGAGTCGTGGGACGCCCAAAACTCTCGCTCGGCGTCTTCCGTCCGGAATTTCGGCAGTGGCTTTTTCATGACGACTTGTAAATCCTTCGCTCTTTGCGGCTCATGTCGCGCGCCGAGATAACCCGGATCAGGCGCTTGCGAATCGTAAATACTGCGAAGAGCAGCCTGCCGCCGTCAGTCTGGCCGAGGACGTAAAACCGCTCCTCACCCGTCGAGTGCTTCTCGTCGTTGCCGGCGATCAAGGGACGATTAAAGAACAGCTCCTCGCATTCGCCCGGCGTCACCTGATGGCGATCCCAGATCTTCGCCGAGTTGCCGGCATCCCACTCAAAGCCCTCGCATTGCGCCAGCCGCTCCCCCCACCTCACCCCTCAGATGGTATATCGCTAGCACATACTTTGACAATCAACGAACTTCGCCCGGGCCCCGCCTTGCACGGCTCCGCTCAAGGCCGCCGCGCCATCCCTAGACGGGACGCTGACGCTCGTCACGCCGTCCTCGAATTGCTCCGCCGCGCTTCGTAGTCGCGTCGCTCCGCTCCGCATTGGTTCCCGCGTCCGTCCTCTGGCTCCCGATCAATGTGAGGAGCCAGCCGGCGGGGAATGGCTTTTAGCCCAAACCACGCGCCCTGCCGCAAGAGCGGATCGGGCGTCGAAAAGGAGTCGATCGATGGACGTATACGCAATCGTTACCGAGAAGATCATCAGTTTGCTGGAACAAGGCGTCGTGCCGTGGCGCAAGCCATGGAGCTCAGCAGGCTTACCGCGCAACCTCGTCAGCAAGAAGCCCTACAGAGGTTTGAATTTCTTCCTGCTTTCGGCCTCGAAATACGTGTCTCCGTTTTGGCTGACGATGCGTCAGGCGAATCAACTTGGCGGGCAGGTGCGGAAAGGTGAGGAAAGTACGATCGTCACGTTTTGGAAGATCGATGAATTCAAAAGGCGCGGCGACCAGCCTGGTTCAGACGAGAACGATGCAATAACCCGTCGGCGATTTGTCCTAAAGTTTTATCGTGTATTCAATCTCGAACAATGCGATCTGCTTCAAGCCATCCTCGACAAACTGCCAAGGATCGAGACGCATCAGCACGATCGGATCGAAGCGGCTGAACGAATCATCGCCGAAATGCCCAATCCACCCGAAATCGTTCGCGGCGGCTCGAAAGCGTTCTACAGTCCATCAATGGATCGCGTTACTCTACCGCCCCGCGAACTGTTCGAAAATGCAGAAGAGGAAATCGCGACTACCTACCACGAACTCGCTCACAGCACGGCGAACGTGAAGCGCCTTAACCGCGAGTCGATCAACCACGCCGCTCCGTTTGGCTCGCCGGCCTACAGTTTTGAGGAAATCCTCGCGGAAATGTCAGCGGCCTATCTGTGCGCCGAGGCGGGAATCTCGCCAGCAGTTATCGAGAACGAAGCGGCTTATATTCAAAACTGGTTGAAGCAGCTTCGTAATGACCATCGCATGATCGTTCGAGCCGCCGCTCAGGCGCAGCGCAGCCGATTACATCCTCGGGCGGCCTATTAAAAATCCATGAAATCGAGGCGGCCGCGCGAAAAATGTTCGGGCGACGCCCCTTGCATTGCGACGCTTCCGGCTAACTCAGATCGGCGAAACCCGGAAATACACAGCGTTCGATCTCAATGATTACGCTTATCTGTCACATGAAATCAGCTTGGATCGCATGCTTCAACAGTAGAACTCGAAAACACGATACCGTATCGTGTCGTCAAACGGCGATGACTTTCTGTCAACGTCGGCGATCGCGCTTCGACCTTCAGAAGGTGTTTCGGAATTTATGACCGACCGGAGAATAGGTTATGCGGAGAACGGGAAACCCCACTGGTGGGACTCGTGTGCCGCGCACGTCGGAGGTGGCGGGACTGCAGGTAGTCCCGAAGTTGGATGAGGTGGCTGCGGACCCGGCGAAGGCCGGGAGACTTGACTCGCACACGACGGAACTTCTCGAGACCAGGGCGATCGTAGTGCTCGATGTGCTGCGCAAGCGCAAACTGTCGCTCGCTGCACAGACGGCGCTTGCCGAAAGAGCGCCGCGACCTGACCGGCTGCTCAGCGCGAAGGAAGTAGCGAAGCGGCTTGGCTTCGGTGTGGACTGGGTCTACAAAAAGCATCGCGACTTACCCTTTCGTGTGCGGCTCGGTACAGTACCGCGCTTCTCTGAGAAGGGACTCGAGAGGTACATCCGAGAGCACCAGGGCACTTGAAAACTCTTCGCTGGATCGTTGATTCAGCATTGATTGAAACACTGATCTAAAATATCGATCGCTACCCGAGAGCGAATCCGCATAGGCGGACGCGAGGCATCGCTTTGCGCGCATACCGTGAGGTAAGGCGCAAAAATGAACGCGGCTCTGTAGGTGCGTCGATGAGAGGGATGGGTCGAGTTTTCAAACGCGGCTCAACCTATTGGATTGCGTACAATTATCGGGGAAAGGAATACCGGGAGAGCGCCCGCACGGATAACGAGAACGACGCGAAAAAGCTGCTGAAGAAGCGTCTCGGGGAAATCGCATCGGGTAAACTGATCGGCCCGAGCGAGGAACGTTTGCGGTTTAAGGAAATGGCCGAAGCATTGGAAACCGACTATCAAGTCAACGAACGGCGCTCCATCGCTCACGTTCGTGGGTCGATCCGTCATCTGCGCAACTTTTTTGGCTTGGATCGGGCGATCGAGATCACGACCGGCCGCATCAAGGCTTATATAGCCAGCCGTCAGAAAGAAGGCGCCGCCAACGCGAGCATCAACCGCGAGCTCTCAGCGTTGCGCCGGATGTTCACCCTCGCCGTTCAGGATGAATATCTCCGCCACGCCCCGCACGTACCGAAGCTCCAGGAAAACAACGCGCGGCAGGGCTTTGTTGATCACGAAGCATTCATGGCGCTGCGGGCTAATTTGCCGCGATATCTGCGCGACCCAATCACGTTTTTATATTTATCAGGCTGGCGAGTGGGGGAAATGCGCGGCCTCGAATGGCGCGATGTCGATCTTCACGGCGGGGTGGTTCGTCTGCGGGCGGAGATCAGTAAGAACAAGGACGGCCGGCTCCTGCCGCTTTCGGCTGAGCTACTGGAGATAATCGAACGATCTCATCGGACGCGCCGGCCTGATTGCTCATTGGTTTTCCATAGGGACGGCGAATCTGTCGGCGACTTCCGCAAGGCGTGGTCGAGCGCATGCCAGGCGACGGGGCTCGCGCCGGTCTTGGTTCATGACCTCCGGCGAAGCGCCGTTCGCAACATGATCCGCGCCGGTATCCCGGATCGGGTTGCGATGGCCTTGTCGGGCCACAAGACGCGCAGCATCTTCGATCGCTACAACATCGTGAGCGAGTCGGACCTGGCCGCAGCGACGGAAAAGCTACAGGCGCATCTCGCTGCGCAACCCTCGGGCCCGAAAGTTGTGCAAATCAGACGCCGAGAACGGGACCAGCACAATGATCGCAACTGACTCTACGATAGGTCTACGCGCTTCAGCGGGGCTCTGGCCATCAACAAGCGTGCTCCCGCTGATGCTCTGCGTGGGCCGAATTCTACTTTGTGACGTTGCACATGAGCGCTTTCTTTCTCAAGGACGCGGGAGCTCGACAATCGGACAATCGATCGGACAATTCGGCCGTCGGGGTCAGTGATGTCTAAGGCTTCGGTAAAGATATCGTTGTTATTTGTTGGGTCTTGTTCATGCATGAGCCGTCGGGACTCGAACCGGGACCCTGTGATTAAAGTTCCGTCGGATCGAACGTAGTCAACATTCCGGCCGAAACTTAGGACGATCACAGCAGGTCAAGATGCGCTTGTCTGGTGGGCTTTTGCGATCGGTGTCGGGACTCGCGTCTCAAAATCCACCGAGCGCAAGCTCATACGGGTTCAAGTCCGCCTTCGGCACCAGAATTCCTCGACAGCGCTTCGTTTTCTAACGCAGTCAATTTTGGCTGTCAAATCCTTCGCGTAGAGATTTCGGCATGACTTTTGCTCGACTTTGGCTGTTTTCCGGGTCGCCTTTTCCGGGTCGCCGTCGGTCGCGTCATGCCCGATCCTTAGAAGTGAGGAGGGCATTGCTGAGGTACCGTTCCAAGGGGCCACGCACCGGCTCGTTCGAATCTGAATGCGTTCGTCAAGGGATAGATCGGATGCACGAAAGGATAAACGGCGGGTGCCGCAGCAGCCAGATGTGCGCCTGTCCTCAGCAGGTCTAGCAGCCAGCGAAACAGAAGTGGCCGCGGTAGCCGGTATGGTTGCTCCACGGCTCCTGCTGATTGCCGCTGCGATCCTCGACAGTGACCGACACCTGGTTGATCACCCCTTCGATATCGAGCCCGGGTTTGCGCATCGCCGCAGCCCACGCCTCGGCGAAAAGACTGTCTTTGCCGGCGCCGTCCGCGGCAACACTGCCCGGCGCGGTCGCGAACGAGATGAAGGTGCCGCGGGGTGAATCAAGATTTGAGCCCAGGCCACCTTCGCCGCCCTTCGTACCGCGCGGAAACGGATTCGTGCGGCAGGCGTCGAGGATCACGATATTCAGCGGCGAGCCGCCGTCGCGCATCTCATCGAGAATGTCCTGCGCCCGTACCATCTGGAAGTCGACGTCTGACGGTCGCGCCGCGCTCACCGAGATCGGCGCGAGGAAGTTTGCGCTGCTCAGTTCGAGGCCGTGGCCGGAGTAATAGAAGAGCGCGGCTTGCGCCCCGGGCAGTTCTTTGCCGAAGCGCTGGACCGCGCCGTCGAAGGCCGCTTTGTCTAGGCCGATCTGCGCGTCCCCGCCGACCAGCGTGAAACCGACGCTCTTCAGCGTCGCGGCCATCAGGCGCGCGTCGTTAGCCGGGTTCTTGAGTTGCGGCCACGCACGGTAATCGCCGTTCCCGACCACCAGCGCAACGCGGCGATCGTTTGCGCTGGTGAAATGCGCCCCGATCACCTGATCGTCCGAAACCGAATTGTTGGCCGCCGCGGGTTCGGTTGGCACCGCCGAATCAGAATTATTGGCCGAGGACGGGTTCGCGAAAGATGCGTATTCGGTCCCCGTGCTCTTTGCAGCGAGCACGACGGAATTAACGAAGTTCTGATCGGCGAAGAGCTTCGCCACCGCGTCGCTTAGAGCTGCTCTCGCGATGGACCCCAAAAACCCCGCCGGGGTGACGGTGATGTGAGTCCAAGCATTGTAAGTTTTTCGGGCGTTACCAGTTACTGACGCGTCGTATGAATGGGCGCTTTCCTTTTGTTCGACAGCGACGCTCAGAGAAAGCTTGGCTTCTCCATAAAAGTTTATCAAGCTCTCGTCTGACTTTGCGTCGAAACTTCGTACCTTGACCACCACGCGAGCGCCGTCAGACCCAATCGTAAAGCCGCGAGAGATCAGTTCCGATTCGATTGCGCCCTTTAGAGTGACATCTACATCTGGTTTTAGAACTATTGATCTTTGCATAATATAGTTACAGAGGAAAGAGATTGGCTTGCTGCCAGAAGGCCACCACCAGCATGGGCCGGCGGAGCATCCGTCGCAGCGTGTGGCTAGCGTGATAGCTGAGCTGACTGAAGTCATGCGGGCAGAAATTAGGCAGCTCGTGATGTTTCCAATAACCCCAGATGTATTCCACCGGATTGAGTTCCGGGGCATATGCCGGCAAGTAGTCCAGCGCCAGGCGTCCCCGCTGGCCGGCGACAAATTGCGCGACCAGGTGGCTGCGATGAGTCTTGGAGCGATCCCAGATTACCAGCAGGCGGCCCGGCAGATGACGGAGCAGGTGCGCGAGAAAGTCCACCACCTGCGGGGCGCGGATGGTCTTTCGGTAAAGCCGAAAATAAAAGTTCCACCAGGTGATGCCGGCGGCCACCGAGAGCACCTTCCAGTTGAAATGATATTGCAGCACGGGAGCCTGTCCGCGCGGGGCCCAGGTGCGCACCCGATGGGGCCGCTCGCTCAGCCCGCTCTCGTCGATGAAGACGATGGTGCGCCGCTCGCAGCGCGCTTTTTTTTAAGCTGTGGCCAGCGCACTCGCTTCCAATACCGAATGGCCGCTTCGTCGCGCTCCAGTGCCCGTCCGGTAGGCCGCTGGCAACTCCAGCCGAGCTGGCGCAGGATGCGCCAGACGTGGGCCTCGTGATAGCGCACCCCGCACTGGTCCTCGATCAGCTCGCGCACCCGGGCCGTGGTCCACAGCCCGCTGGCGTAACCGAGCGCCGCGGGGCCGCGCTTGAGCGTCTGCTCGATCTGCCGCAGTTGGTTCGCGCTCAGTTTGGGCTTACGCCCGGCCCGGCCGGCCTGCTTCAGACCCGCCCGCCCGGACTGGGCCAACTGCCGCGCCCAACGAATCACCGATTGCCGATGGACGCCCAGGCGCCGCGCCACCTCACTCTGGCTCATGCCCTGCTTGAGCAACTCCGCCGCTGCCAGTCGCCGTCGTTCCAGTCCCGCAAAGTCCCGCCGCACACCTGCTGCATTGCCCATAGCAACAGGCTACCATATGTATCTATATTATGCAATCGCCAATAGTGGCAACGGCACTGGCCCGATTATTAGAGGCACGTTCCGCATTGCCTCTATGACATGCGACGGACGCTGATCTGATACCTCCACGATGACTAGTAAAGGGTTTCTTGGCTGTCTTGCCAGTGGGGTATATGTCAGAGGGGCCTCATAACAGCCAGCCGACAGGATCGCTAGCAGCAATAGAGGAAGTGCGTATCGAAGTTTAGGCATATCCAGTTTCGCACTGCCTCAGTTCACTCCGAGGAGGTGCCATATCCCCGATTCATGACTTCTGCTCTGCGATCGCGGTGGGTGCGGCCTACGGCGGTGCCGTTGTCTTCGTTACCATGCGTGACTTCGGTCGAGTTCGCCTCAAGGTGCCGTTGGACCGCCCGCGAGGTAGAACTTGCCTTCGATGGGAGACTTGGCCTCCCACGGTACCTGCGACTGATCGGTGCTCTTGGCGACGGCGAGGCCAACGTCGTTGAAAACATCCTGTATGTCTTTGCCGCCTTCGGTGATCTTTTTCGCTAGGGTCTGGGTGAATGGGCTGTCGGCGCTGGCCCCATCCTGCGCCACCTCTCCGGGAGCGGTGGCGTAGAGAATCAGGGTTCCCTCCGGCACATCCATCGCCGCCAGTCCTCCACCGGTGGAACGCAAACCACGGCCGCCGAAGGGATTATTGCGGCAGGCATCGAGAATCATTACTTTCAGCCGCGGATTGCCCGCATCCATCTGCGCCAGCACCGCTTGCGCGTCAACCATGAAATAGGTATCCGCCTCGGACTTTGGATTCGCGTTTACCGGAACCAGATAGTTCAAGCCTTTCACCTGAATGCCGTGGCCGGCATAGTAGAAGAGCGCGACATCGGCGCCTCGCGCCTGCGTTCCGAACTTCTGGATCTCTCGATCGAAGGGCACCTTGTCGAGGTCGATCTGGGCGTCGCCATCTACCAGCGTAAAGCCAAGGTTGCGAAGCGTGCGGGCCATCAGACGCGCATCATTGGCTGGGTTGCTCAAGGGTGCAACATGAACGTAATTGCTGTTACCGACGACGAGCGCTACGCGGCGACTTTCCTTTGCAGTCCGTCGCGGAGCGGGGGCCGGCAGGGAAGCGGCAACCGCGCCGGTTTGTGCATGTGGGCCCGAAGCGACTATCCCAGATGAGGGCGATGGCTCTTCCTCCGGAGCCAACGCCGCAACCTGTGGACTCGACCAGGCACTCGGCGCTGAATCAGCAGTCGAGACTTTGCTGCTCCAATACTCACTGCACCCCGAAAGCGCAGTAATTATCAATAGCACTAATGGTAGGCGAAAAGTCATTGTGAGCCGGCGCTGCGAAGTAACGGAATTAACTTGCTCATGCAGTCCGCTTGGAAACTAGACATGGCCTGCGCGAAGACGCCCTCAAATTCTGCTGCAGATCCGGTCCAAGCAAGAATGCCGGCTTCACCTGCGCATTTCGTCGTTCCAAATTTCTGCCCTGACCGCTCCACGGCTAGATCAGATGCGATATTCACCTTTTCATGCATGTACATACCCATTGAGACTTCGGTCACCGTTCCCGTAATGAGCGGAAGATTTGCGGCCATATTCGGTGCATCTACCTTCTCGACGTTAAAACCCTCTTCCGTTAAAGATCTTGCAACGCCGTCGCTGACCCACAATATCGGGTCTTGCACACCCAAAACATCTGCCGTCGGCATGCCATACCCGTTGCGGATTTTGCCGAGCACTTTTTCGCCATTTTCTTTTGCCGGCCGCCCATCCTGGAGCTGCGTCATCGCCACGCGCGTCGCTGGCACCGCACCGACTGGAGCCGCGGGAGCAGAGCCGTATGTCAGGTTAATGTGCCGGTCGCCGAAAGCGCAGGAGCTGCATAGGAATCCCAGCGAGAGTGGCGCAAAGAGAACCAGTAAGAGCGTTCGAGGGTTTCTGATAATGAACGGCATCAGCTTGGCTATCTCCCTAAATATAATTTCGAGGAGCACACTCTAGACCACTTCACTCCGAGGTCGATCCATAGCCGGCGTTGACCACTTCGACGCGGCGATTCTGGGCGCGGCCTTCAGGAGTGTTGTTGTCGCCGATCGGATTGCTGGGGCCGTAGCCCTGCGGCATCATCCGCTCGGAATCGATGCCGGCGTCCTTGGTCAGGTACGCGATGACGCTGAGCGCGCGCCGCCGCGAAAGTCTCTCGTTGGACGAGAGGCGGCCGGTCGAATCGGTGTAGCCGCCGATCTGAAAACAGCAGGGCTGGAGTTTGTCCGAGCGCAGCGCCTCGCCAAGTGTGCCCAAGGTCTTTTCCCCGGCCGGCGTCAACTCCGCCGAGCCGGTCGCGAATTCGACCTTAATCGCGGCAATGTCTGCGGCGGGCTTCACCAGCTTGATCCCGCGATACTGGCCGCACTTCACCTTCACGTCTTTCGGATAAATGCCGCGAGTGACCGTCGGCGTCAGGATGCCGATAAGCTGATCGACGGTCACGTGCTGGCCCGTAAGATCGATCTTCTCCTGACCGCGCGCCGTTGCGGTGGTAAGGAACATTGCCAGGCAGAAAGCTGCGATGGCCGTCAAACCCGATTTGGTGATCATAGGCACTCCGAATCCCCCTTAACATTATGAGCTAGGCAATGTGTACCTACGACGTGCTCATCATGTCAACCGGCGGCGACCCGCGCTAGGTCTTCGATCAGTTGGAGCATCCCGCGAAACAGAATTTGCCCTCGATCACGGACTCAGCGCTCCATGGCTGTGGGCGCCTTGGTCTTGCGCTCGACAATCAATGAGGCCTCGTTGAAGGCGTCAAAGAGGCCAAGTCCGGGCTTCCGCAAAGCTTCAACCAGCGCTTCGGTGTAAGGGCTATCGGCACCGCTCCCGTCTCTCGCGACGCCGCCCGGCCTAGAATACAACTTCAACCCCGCACTCTATCCATAGGCGCCGGTAACTTGGGGGGACGCCACAACCTCCACTCCCTCTTCGCCATCACCAGCACTCACCAATCAGCGATCTTTATCTGTCTCTCCTGACTGCTAGTCGGTCCTTTCGATAGGGGTCCCCGCCTTTTCCGCCGCGTATTGGCAGATTATCATCGCCGCGTCTTGTAGATTTCTTTCGAGAGCTCGGCTGTCGTTTTTATGTTGCCTAAAGAGTTTCAGCGCGAACGCCGTGGCGTCCCTCCAGGCGATCTCTAGTACCTCTTTCTTGTTGGCGCCACGAATCTTCTCTAAAACTTTGCTGCGTTCAGGTCTCTTCTTGTAATTTTCGAGATCTTGGTTAATTGATGCGGAACCAAGAAAACAAGGCAGATTGTTCTTGGTCAGCTCATCTGGACGGTTCTTTTTCATTAGCCTGGAACTTGCTTCGAAAAGCGCCGCAATCAAGCTATCGTCAACTATATGGCAGGAATGCAGCGTCTCCTGCCTGTTCATGTACGCAACCTGAGTAGGGTCAGCGCTTTTTCTTTTATCGAACGTTGGAGCTTGGCCGCCGTTTGAAGGGAACTGTTCCACCTTTCGGTTGATCACATCGGTGCATCGGAGCCCCGAGCAAAACCGTATCTTGGAGAGTTTCTCTTCATATGTTTTGAAGTCTTTATTAGGCTTGTAGGTTCCTTCACTGTTCCGGGTATAATCACCAGATATCTCTGTTATGGCGGTGTGGCTTCCTATTAACCAGAACAGCGTGGGACCTGCCTCCAATCCAAAAGTGAACGACTCTTTCGGAAAAATATTCCCCAGGTTTTTAGTTAAATCCCGGTTGCCCTTTAACTGAAGGTTTATTCTCTCGAGCAGTACGTTTAGAGACATTGACCTACTCCTCCAAGAAAGCGATAACCATTCGGTCTTCCCTGAACCGATGTATCGACGGCCGGGTTGCAGCCGGTTTGACGGTCCAACTAGGCGACCTGCATCGACTATCGGCATCAGGCCACTTTTTGCCTTGGGCTAGCGGCAACGCAAAGACCGCGATCGCGGGGCAGGATCTTCGTGAAGAGATCGCGCAGAAAGTAAGGCTGCCGAGTCTTCGACTCGGGCGGCGGCGGCCCGGCAGCCACCCCCAACTGCCGACGTAATAACGAGATCGGATTGCCTTCATGCTGAGCGCTCGCAAAAAAAACCCCGCGGAAAAGCGGTCTGTGGTACACAACGTCCTCGCTCACGAGCGGCGCCGCGAACGCCCTGAGCGGCTGCTCCAAGGCGCGAAGTTCTTCGGGCAAACAGAAAATCGGCTCGCGCAAAGTCTCCGGCACTCTGCTGTTCAACAAGGCTAGACGAAGCAAGTGCAGGCGGTCAAAAACGGACCGCAGACCAGCGTGCAATCGCTGGCTCGGTTCCACAGTCGTTTGACCTGTCTTCTCGCTGAGAGAGTGCGCATCGACATAACCGAGAGCCTCTCCGAGCACGCGTTGAGGCATCGCGCCGAAGAATTCCCCGAAACCTTCGATGAGATCGCATTTGGTTACCAAGACATAAACCGGAAAGATCACGCCCAGTTCGCGGACGGCCTCCTCAATACGCTCGCGAATAGCACCGCCATTACTGCGCAGTTTTTCGCCGGGCTCGGATACGAGCTGGTCGGCGGCGATGGTCACGATGATCCCATTAAGAGATTCGGTGATGCGATAGTGTTTGATCAAGCGCAGCAGGCGGTACCATTCGGCCCGATCACGACCGGGTTCGCCCGGGATCGCGAGGCGGCCGGCGGTATCCAATACCACCATCGTATTGGATACCCACCAGTCACAATTCGCGGTGCTGCCTCCCAGCGGCGCTTGAGTGTGGGGTGTGAATAGGCCCGCCGCCGCGAGCGCCGCAGTCTTGCCCGACCCGGAAGCGCCGAGCGTCAGATACCAAGGCAGCGCGTGGATCGGATCGCGGCTGTGTGCGAGTTGCGGCAATTCGCGGAGGCGGCGGATCGCGTGGACAAACTTGGCGCGAAATTCCTGCGGGCTCTCGCCGCTATCCGCCCGCGCGGTCGAGTCATAGGCGCGTAAGAACCGCCATTCCCGGAACCACGGAATGCCCCAAAAGACGACCGCGAAGACGATAACTATCGCAACCCCTGCCAAAATCTCGGGGAACCAGCGGCTATGCGCAAGCCAGGCAAACAGATGAAACTTCAATGCCAGAGCGACGACAAAAATGACCGCGACGATTACGGCCGCAACCTTTATCGCAGGCGACTGAAGCGCCGTTTTCAACTTATCGATGATGGCCATCGCATTCACTGATCGGTGTGTATAAAGCAGTAATTAGCGGCCATCGCCGAAGCTGCTCCGCCGGGCTGCAAAACCCCGTGCAAGAGCGCCATGTACTCGACAGCATCCTCCGATAGAGGCCGTTTAGGCGTAAAGAGCGGCCTCGGACTGGAGATCACCGTCACCATCTCGACGCCGAAAGGCTCTTGTATTTGCCATAACGACTTGTCGGCATCGCCTCCGATGGTAACCGCTGGCGCGTCCTTTACGACGCCATCCGGGCGCTGATCGTTGGGAAACATGTGTACGACATGCTCGCGGTCGGCAACGTAGTAATCAACGTAAACGTAGTTCAGAGGCTTCGTCGCTGTAACCTCGACGACGAGCCGATCGCCGTTGTGATAAGTAGTGTCGCAACCCTTGGATGGACGGGCCTCCAGCTGAAATGCGGTCTTTTCGTTCGCCATCCGCAACGGCGCCAAGGTCCCCATCACGACGCAAAACGGACGCGGAATAGTCTTCACGGCGTCGTCATTCACCCCTTTAACTCCGCGCACTGCCTCGACCTTCTGGCCGAGGAGGTCGCGTTGCTCATCGCTCTCGATGTGGCCATTGAGCGTGACCAAGCCGTGGTCAATGCTCGCGATAGTGATTTGAGCGCATTTGAGGGCGCCGACAGCATCTTCGATATCCTGAGGATTAGGGCCACGCGGGATTAGCAAGTAGAGAAGGAGCGCCGCGGCCAGCGCGAGCGGAAGGGCAAGCCAATAGCGGGAAATGGGCTTTGATGATGGTTTAGCGCTCGGGACCTTTGCTTCGTATGGTTGCGGCGTGAGGTGTTCCTGACGCTTCTCGAACTCGAACAGATCGATGGCGGGCACGGGCAGATGGGCGGCGCACTGGCGGCGCCACTCCACCAATTGCGGTTCTTGGACTTCATCATAGTAGCGACCGCGAAAGCCCAGGCAGAGAGCGAGATAGTAGACCTCGTAGATCTCCTTCTGGGCCGGCGTGAGACGCGCCAACCGCTCAAAGAATTCTTCACCGGCATTGGCGGTGTTGAAGAGCGCGACCTGCAGCGGTGATCGGCGCCATTCGTCGTAGAGTCCGCGGTTCGATTCGACGCTGTGATGCAGGATCATCTCGTCGATCCAGGCAACGATCGCAAAGGACCCGGTTTCATACTCCTCCGGAGCGATTTCGCTTCGCTTGATGGTGTCGCGATGCAGCTCCAGGAGATGCTCGAGGGTAGCGCGGACTTCGTCAAACGACCGCTGTTGCTCTTCGGGCGTACGTGTAAAGAACAGGGTATAGACGATGACCGGGGTGAGTAGTTCCCGCAGACTTGAGACCATCGGGATGGCCGCCTATTTGCCCCAGATCGCCAATAGCCGCATCTCAGTCTGCGCAGTCAGCTCCTTGCTGAAAACTGCAATGTTCTTTTGCTGGAGAATCTTCATCCATTGGGGCGAGCGCTGATCGACCAGAAAGTAGCGGTAGTGCGCGCGCATTACCAACTCTTCCGGTGGCGTTTCAAGCACCTGGATTTTGAGCCCAAACAGGGCAGACCTTTGCAATTGAGGCATGTCCTCACGCGACGAGATCCTGCCCGTATCCTGCAGCAACTTGTAAAGTTGCTGGGGCGAGAGATCGCTTCGAATCGCCAGATAGTAGCGATTATCGCCTGTGAGGAATTGCTCATCGAGTTGGGCGCTGAAGAACTCGCCGTCATGGGTCAGCAGGACGTCGCCTACCGGCGTCGAAGTGAGCTCGTTGAGCAGATCGCGCACCCGCCGCGTCGCCAACGCGAAGCAGGTCCAAAGGTTATTGTGCTGATAGGGCGGCAGCCCCTCCTCGGTTCCGCGTGCGCCCAGCGCTGAAGTCGTACTCGAGAACGATGAAAGCTCGCCGACCAATTGCCGGAGCAAAACATACATAGTTTCCGGGTGCGTGACGCCGATTTCGAGATGATGATGGAAGGGCGGAATATATCTGTTCAAGGTTTGCAACATCAGTACCTGGGCCAGGCTGCGCGTGCTCAGCTCGACCCCGCTACCGCCGCGCCGGGTGTATTGACCGATCTCGCGCCCCTTGGCCGTCAACAGGTCGCGCGTCTCTTTAAGCATCGCCTCCAACGGCAATGACGATTTGAGCGTGATGCAGGGTGGGACGTACTGCTTCGAGAGCACGCCACCCTTACCCTCCGGCGACCGGAGGACCTCGGCAATCTTGACAAGTTCATAATCTTGCGAACGTTCCACGGTCGGGTCGAAAAGAATCTGCGCGTCGTGCATGAGGTAGTGGAGCCGACAAATCTGCTCATTGCCGGTCAAGAGATCGCTTACCTCTGCTTCGTCGATCATGAAGCGCCGATGATCACCGGCATCGACGGGTTTCGCCGCGTCCTCGCTCGGACCCGAAGCGCCGTTAAGCTCACGCAGATTGGCCGCGTTCGCCTGCATCCGACGCACACCCAAATAGACGGCGAGCGGAGCTCCCGCCGGGTCCAGGTCGGATTCAAAGGAGCGTGCCGCGATCCGCGCCGTGCTCGGATGCATTTCGGGGCCGAACCGTAATACGGTCCCATCGAAAGTCACCAATTCACACGCTTCAATTTCGAAGACAAAGTTCTGCAGCCCGGTCTCGTTCAGGCGTAGTGAGTGAACTCCCCAGGCGGACGGCGCGAACAGCCGGAACAGATGGCGCAGGCGGCCGTCGTGATAATTGTCCTGCTGCTGGAAATGCTGGGGTTGAAGCAGCATCCCCTGTCCCCAGAAAAGCGGGCGCAACCATTCCATTGAAACTGAACCCCTTGAGGCCTGCTATCCGCGCAGGGAAACTCAGAAAAACGCTTCCGCTCCCGAGCAGCATGGAATGTTAGCCGAAGCTAACCGAGTTGAAAAGTTGAAGGAGAAAACCTGCCTCCCTTCCCCCGACGTTAGATGGGAACGCTGGTCTTTTTCCATAAACCCCGAAATCAGAAGCCCGCCCAACCCAAAGGCAGTTCTAGATCTCGATACTGTCGTCCTGTCTGATCGGCTACGATCAACTACTGCGCCGACGCGGTGCCATAACCGAGGTTGACGACTTGGACGCGTCGATTCTTGGCTCGACCCTCAGCCGTCTCGTTGCTCGCTATGGGCTCCGACTTGCCAAGCCCTCGGGGCATCATACGATCGCGGTCTACGGCGTTTCCCTGGGCGAGGTAATCGATAACGGCTTGGGCGCGCCTCTCGGAGAGCCGCTTATTTAGAATAGCACTGCCAATCGAGTCGGTATGGCCTTGAATCTCGAAACAACAAGGCTTGAGGGTGGTTGAGTCAAGTGCCTGCCCAAGGCTCTTTAGAATCTTCTCGTCGGCCGGAGTAAGTTGCGCCGAGCCGGAGGCGAATTCAACAGTGATCGCCGCGATATCGGCTTTGGGCACTAGCTCTAGTCCGCGGTTAGCTGCTGCGCGGAAATGCTTGCAGTGGGGCGGCGCTAGACCTAACCCTCGGGAGGGTCCGAGCGAGGGGGGCGCGGCTTCCTTCGGTGTCAGAACGGTGATCAACTGATCTGCACTGACGTCCTGGCCTGTCAGGTCGTTTACCTTCTGGCCGAAGGCCGCGGACGCCATCACGAACATGCAGGGCCACAGCACCAGTAACATGGCGCGCACCGTTCTTTTAATCATTGCATCACCTCATTTTGAGCGGGAGTTTCGGTGAACTGGAACTCTCCATCGATTGGCGAGTGCGAAGTCCACGGCTGCTGATTTCCGCCGGTTCGGTTCTGCACTGTCACGGCAACCTTGTTGAATAGCAGAAGTATATCGACACCCGGTAGTGGAATAGCCTCGGCGAGCGCCTGTGTGAACGGACTATCCCTACCGCTGCCATCCCCGGCCACTTCCCCGGGTTGCGTCGCGTAGGAAATCAAGGTCCCGGTGGGTGCCTGCATCTCTCCCAAACCGCCGTTGGTTGCACGCAGGCCGCGTCCGGCGAAGGGGTTGTTACGGCAGGCGTCGAGAATGACAACGTTCAACTTCGCGCCGCTGTCTTCCATCTGACGCAGCACGCTTTGCGCCTCGACCATCTGGAGCGCGACATCGGCCTCCTTGGTCGGGTTCGTTGAAACCGGGGCCAGATAGTTCGCTCCGTTAAGCTCCAGCCCGTGGCCGGCATAATAGAAGAGCGCGATGTTGGAGCCTTCCGCCTCGTCGCCGAAACGCTGCACCGCACTTTCAAAAGCGGGCTTATCCAGGTCAATCAAGGCCCGGTCACCGACGAGCTTGAAGCCCACGCTGCGGAGCGTCGCGGCCATAAGCTCCGCGTCGTGGCTCGGGTTACTGAGCGCGGGAACATACTCATAGCGGCTGTTCCCAATCACCAGCGCTACGCGGCGTCCATCGGCATTCGGCGCGGAACCCGAATGGACGATCGCCGGCCCGGAGGGCGCGCTCACATGCTTGATTGGTTGCGCGGGCCTCGATGGCGCGGCGATCGGCTCGCGTGACGCGAGCGCCTCGTGCCCGCCGTGGCTGTCAACGTCGAGAAGACCCGCCGACGACTGCGGAGGCGCTACTGGTGGGGTGCCTTGAGGTTCCGCCACGTTAGCCGCGAGCCGGTCCTCCTTCAGAAAGTAGAAGCCGATCTGGCTATTGTCGTGGAACGGCGGCTGAATGTAGTCTTCCTTTTCGATATACCCTTCGGGCTTCGCCGTGATCGTCAGCGGCCGGTTCGGAACGAGCACGCCGACGATCTTACCAGTGGCGACCGTGGCTCCGTTGATCGTAAAGGTAGTCTTCTGCTGATTCGACACCAGTGTCAGCATCACGTTAGAGTCTGGGGTCTTCGGGACGAAGCCCCCTCGGCGTGCTTCAGGGGAATTATCTGCGCCAGAACTCTGCAATCGTGTATCAATTTCTCTTTTGTTGCTCAAGAGGCTACACAAGTATTCTTAACGGACTTTTTAGAATTATAAGCCCCCGACGGGCGCGCACACCCTTGGAAAGGTCGTCTAAAATTAGAGGCGTTCATTTCGATTGAACAATTTGTTCCATCGTTTGTTACGCCTCATTAATTGTGAGGATGAGATGTGAGGCCGCCGACTGTCGCGGGAGAGGATCGGCCGTGATTATTGCAAATCAGAGGACTTTGGCCTTATTGTGACTCCTTTAGATGAGACGCCAGGTTGCAGCGATGCCTGCAAACCGGGCTTAGGGGTGCAGTTGCGCATGGTTGCGAAGGAGCTACTGGCCGCGGGACGGCTTTCGGAGACGCTCGAATTGCTCAACCGCGAAGTGCGAACTGCGCCTGCCGATCTTCGCAAGCGCACGTTGTTGTTCGAGGCTCTGTGCTTTATCGGTGATTATGAGAGAGCTGGACGGCAGTTGGACGTGATCGCGCAATTAGACGAAAGGTCGGTGGCTGGCGCGCACCTGTACCTGAATGTCCTAGCTGCAGAACGCTCGCGCCAGCGGCTGCTGTCGGACGGTTTGGCTCCGCATTTTTTGCTTGAGCCGCCACCTTTTGCTCATCTCCACCTTGAGGCGTTTAACCGCCTGCGCGAAGGGCGAGCGGCCGCAGCTCGGGCCCTTTTGGAACAGGCCGCCGAGATCCAAGGCGAAGTGGCTGGAAACCTGGGTGACCGGTCCTTTGCAGACATTTCCGATGCCGACGCCTTACTCGGCCCGTTTCTAGAGGTGATAGTTCAGGATCGATACGTTTGGCTGCCGTTTGCGCAGATCAAGCGCCTCGCGGTGGCAGCGCCCGACAAGCTCCGCGATCTCCTCTGGATTCCGGCGAATCTGGAGTTGAAGGATGGCTCACTCAGCGACGCGTTCATTCCAGTACTTTACGCTGGATCTGGAAGTCATCCGGACGATCAGATCAAGCTGGGACGCGCCACGAACTGGGAAAACACCGGCGGTGTGACGCGCGGGGTTGGCCAACGCATTCTTTTTATCGACGACAGCGAGCGCCCGGTATTGCAGCTTGGCGAGATTGTGTTTGCCTCGGAATAGGGTAGCAGGCTTAACCGAGCCGTTTTGATCTATAGAGAATTTCGTGCTAGACGGGGTTTGCTGGCCTTAATGCTGAGCCAAGACGAGAGCGTGAAGTCAATTCGTACCATTGATATGGATGCCTTGTTGGCGCCTATCGCAGGCGGAAATCCGTCGGGCGAATCATTGCGCTTTGCGGCCACTTACGACGCGATTCAGCAAGCGCGGCGCGCCGATGACAATCTCAATCAAGGGGATTGGAAGCGCGAAACCAAGGTCGCCGACTGGGCTGCAGTGACGAAAGTGACGGCCCAGGCCCTTGCGGCCAAAACCAAGGATATTCAGATCGCCGCCTGGTTGACCGAAGCCCTAGTCAAACAACATGGTTTCGCCGGCCTACGCGATGGGCTTGAATTGATCGGGGAACTCATTCGGCGCTTCTGGGATACCCTTTATCCCGAACCGGAAGACGGCGATTTCGAGGTTCGCGCGGCAGTAATCGAATGGGTCAACAGCCGATTACCGATTGCGATTGCTGAAATCGCCGCGACCGCTGCTGTCGATGGGCCAGCATATTCTTTCCTGCGCCATCATGAATCGCGCGCGGTCGAAGAGGCTGGGAAACGAAGCAAAGAAGCTCTGCAGTCGGCGATCGCTGAAGGAAAGATGACCGCTGAACAGTTCGACAAGGCGGTCGCCGCCGGATCGCGCGAGTTTTACGAAAAACTGTCAACTGAAATTAGCCAAGCCGCCGCGCAATGCGAGAGTCTCGCGACGATCGTCGACGAGAAATTCGGGCGCGATGCCCCAGGTCTTGTTGACGTAAAACAGACCCTTGAGGACTGCGAGAGTCTAATTGAATCGATTGTCCGCAATAAGCGCGAACTCGAGCCAGACCCACCAGCGGTCGCACCGTTGGCCAACGGCGTCGGCCCTCCTAGCCAAGCGGACCCGCCTATTGAAGAGGACTTGGCTCGCAATTCGGCCGCGGTTGAGCCGAGACGGGCCTCGGATCCGCCCCGTCCGCGAACCGTCGCGTTAGGCGGTTCGAACGGCGGATCGGCACTCAGAGATCGGACCGAGGCATTGCGTCAGTTGCAGATGATCGCTGAATTCTTCCGACGCACTGAGCCGCATAGTCCGGTCGCTTACCTCGTGCAACGTGCCGTGCGCTGGGGCGAGATGCCGCTGGAAAAATGGCTAACTGACGTGATCACTGACGAGGGCGTGCTGACACGCATTCGGGAGACACTCGGCATCAAAGATTCAGGAGGCGAAGGCGCTTGAGTCAGGCGCTTCAGGAGGTTGACAGATGGCCAGGGAAAGTACGCAGCATAAGCTCGATCGAGTGCGGCCGCCGCGCGTCCATATCACTTACGATGTGGAAATCGGCGATGCTATCGAGTTGAAGGAATTGCCCTTCGTTTTAGGCGTGCTTGCAGATCTCTCGGGTAAGCCCGACGAGGCTCTGCCGCGGATGCGCGATCGCAAATTCGTGCAAATCGATCGCGATAACTTCGATGCGGTGATGGAGGGGATGAAACCCCGGCTCGCCTTTCAAACCGACAACAAACTGACGAATGACGACACCAGGATGGGTGTCGAATTGCGCTTCAAGTCGATCGATGATTTCGAGCCCGAACAGGTCGCGCGTCAAGTCAAACCTCTCAACAAACTGATGGAAGTACGACGCCAGTTGAGTGCGCTGTTAGCCAAGGCCGACGGCAACGACGCCCTGGCTGATAAGCTGCGCGAGATTATCAGCAATACAGAATTGGCGGAGCGCATCAGCAAAGAAACCTCATCCGCGGGCGCGGCCAGCGGGAAGCCTGAAGGAGACAAGTGATGGCTGAGGCAAAGGAGGAGACGCAGGCCCAGGCGGTTGGAGCCGTTGAGGCGGCTCCCGCGGAAGGCAGCTTGCTCGACCGGATTTTGATTGAGACTCGTCAAACGCGGGACGAAGTGCAACGGGAACAGTCCCGCGGTCAGATCGCCACGCTGGTCAACGAGGTATTGCAGGGAACGCTGGTTTACTCCAGGGATGTCGAGAGCACGATCAACGCCCGCATCGCGGATATCGACGCGCTCATTTCCGCTCAACTCAACGAAATCATGCATCATGAGGCGTTCCAGAAGCTGGAGGCGTCCTGGCGGGGACTGCGCTTCCTGGTGATGTCGAGCGAAACCAGCACGAGCCTCAAGATCAAAGTCTTAAATTCCTCCAAAGAGGACTTGCGCAAGGACCTCGAGCGGGCCGTCGAGTTCGATCAGAGCGCGATGTTCAAGAAAATTTACGAGGAGGAATTCGGCACGTTCGGCGGCGCTCCATTCGGCGCCCTGATTGGGGATTACGAGTTCACGCGCCATCCGCAGGATATCGCGATGCTGGAAAAGGTCTCGAATGTCGCGGCCGCAGCACATGCCCCGTTCTTTGCGGCGGCCGGCTCCGAGCTTTTCAACCTCGACAGCTATGCGGACATCGGGACCCCGCGCGACCTCGCGAAGATCTTCGACACGGTCGAGTATGCCAAATACAAGTCGTTTCGCGAGTCTGAAGACTCCCGCTTCGTCGGTCTGACGCTGCCGCATACGCTCATGCGGCTGCCTTACGGACCTGAAACGGCGCCGGTCGAGGCCTTCAACTTTGTAGAGAACGTGGATGGTACCGACCATAGTAAATATCTGTGGGGTAATGCCGCGTACTCACTGGCTACTCGGCTGACGGATGCGTTTGCGAAATACAGTTGGTGCGCTGCGATCCGGGGCGTAGAAGGCGGAGGCCTCGTGGAAGGTCTGCCAACGCATACGTTTCGTACCGATGAGGGCGAGATTGCCTTGAAGTGTCCGACCGAAGTTGCTATCACGGATCGACGTGAGAAAGAGCTATCGGATCTCGGCTTCATACCGTTGGTCCACTGCAAGGGCACTGACTATGCGGCCTTCTTCGGCATGCAGTCGTGCCAGAAGATTCGCAAGTACGATACCGACGCGGCCAACGCGAACGCGCGCCTGTCATCGCAAATGCAGTACATTATGGCGACTTCGCGGTTCGCGCACTATTTGAAATCAATGATGCGCGACAAGGTCGGAAGCTTCATGTCACGTGCCGACTGTGAGACCTTTCTCAACCGCTGGATTTCGAACTATGTCACCACCGACGAGCAGGCTCCCCAATCAACCAAGGCCAAATATCCATTACGCGATGCGCGTGTTGATGTATCCGAAATCGCCGGTAAGCCCGGTTGCTATCGGGCGGTCGCATTCCTGCTGCCACATTTCCAACTCGACGAGCTCACGGCTTCGCTAAGGTTGGTCGCGGAACTGCCGCAGTCCGCTAAGAGATAGTAGTGAGTGGGTGTTTGTAAGTTTAAAGTTTAAACCTTATAGAGAGTGAAGGAGAAGGAACATGGCTGTTGACTATTTCATCAAGATTGACCAGATCGACGGAGAAAGCGAAGACGCGAAGCATTCTAAGCAAATACAGGTGCTTTCGTTTTCGTGGGGAGCTACCCAACCGGGAACTTTCGGCAATGGTACTGGCGGTACAGCTGGGAAGCCCAGCTTTTCAGACTTCAGCTTTACCATGCAGACTTGCAAGGCAACCACTGCGCTGATGCAGGCCTGTTCCACCGGCAAACATATTGCCTCGGCGATTCTCACTTGCGCAAAGACGACTGGGGACGGTGACCCGCAAGACTACATGACCTGGACTCTAAAGCCCGTGATCGTATCGAGTTACCATACGGGTGGATCTTCGGGCGCAGAAATTCCAGTAGACTCAGTGTCGCTCAACTATGGGACGGTAAAGATTGAGTACAGCACCCAGACGGATACCTCCGGGGCCCTTCAAAACGCCGGGACGTTCGGTCACGACCTGACGAAAAACCAGAAGATGGCTTAGCAACCGCGGCGGAAGACATAGCTGCATCCCCGTCTCGGCAGGGGAGGCGGCCATCCCTCTCGGCCAGCGTTTGTTTCCGACCTAACCGTGGACCAGTTGATCGGCTTAGGTTAAGACCGTTATGCCGCGTGACGATTTTGAAACCCGACTGGTTCCGTCATTGCTGGAGCGATTGCTTGACGATGACCCTGACACGTCACGCGAGGCTAGCGGCGATCGCTACTATGGTGTTAGGCAGATGAAAGCTGCCGTTGCGCGGGACATGGAAGAACTGCTCAACGCGCGGCGTGAAGCACTGACTGAGCTACCATCTGAGTTTGTCGAAGCCAACAAATCACTGCTCGTATATGGCCTGCCGGATTTCACCTCATTCAACCTGCTCGATTCGAGGGACTGCAACCGGATCAAGCGCGCCATCGAAGCGTCGATCGCGCGCTTCGAGCCTCGGCTTGAGCGCGTCCGCGTATCGATGGCGACGCCGGACCGCAACGACCGGACCTTGCGTTTCAAAATCGACGCGATGCTTCGGATCGAGCCGGCACGCGAGCCGGTGGAATTTGATACCGTTTTGCACCTCGCGACACAGGCTTATTCAGTTCGAGGACAAGACTGATGGCGGATGATCTGCTCACCTACTATGAACAGGAACTGAGCTTCCTTCGCCAGATGGGTGCGGAGTTCGCCGCCCAGTATCCAAAAATCGCCAGTCGACTCCTGCTTGAGCCCAGCCGCTGCGAAGATCCGCATGTTGAACGCCTGATTCAAAGCTTTGCGCTGCTCGCTGCGCGCATCCGTCACAAGCTTGACGACGACCTGCCGGAAATCACGGATGCGCTGATTCAGGTTTTGTACCCCCATTATCTTGCGCCGTTGCCGTCCTTCACAATCGCGCAGTTTGTGCTCGACCCGGAGCAGGGAAAGCTCATGGGCGGTTATCGAATCGAAAGCGGCACAACCCTATTTTCGGATCCGGTAGGCGGGAGTCCGTGCCGATTCCGTACCGGCTACCCGGTGCTGTTATGGCCGCTCGAGGTCGTCGCGGCGCGGCTGGAGGCGCCGGACCGCTACAATCCGCCGGCACGGGCGGCCGCCGTCATCCGGCTCGACATCCGCTGTCTCGGTGGCGCCGGCTTTGCCGATTTGACCTTGGATCGGCTCCGCTTTTTCCTCGATGGCGAACCCTCCCTGGTGTACGGTCTGTACGAACAGCTGTTCCGCAACCTATGCGGGGTGCAAATCCGTGCGGCCGGCGGCGAGAAGAATCCGGCGCGGATTGGGTTGCCGACGTCGAGTGTTGCGGCGGTTGGTTTCGGATCCGACGAAGGGCTGCTGCCCTACACTCCGCGCTCCTTTCTAGGCTATCGGCTGCTGCAGGAATACTTCGCGTATCCCGAAAAATTCCTGTTCTTCGACGTGGGTGGCCTCGACGCGACCCGGCGCAGCGGCTTCGGCGGAAAAATCGAGATGCTATTTTTTCTCGATCGGATGCCGCGATTCGAACAACCGATCGGCGCTGAGACCTTCCAGCTCGGATGCACCCCGGCGATCAACCTCTTCCAGCGGATTGCCGAACCGATACGCCTCGACCGCGCCCAACCCGAATACCGGGTCGTCGCGAACGTCCGCCAGCAAAATGCGACTGAAGTTTACTCCGTCGATTCGGTCACAAGCGTCTCTCCGCATCAGACGGCGCCGCTAATCTATCAGCCCTTTTACTCATTCCGCCACACCGCCGAACGCGAGCGGCAGCAAGCCTTCTGGTACGCCACGCGCCGGCCCTCGCCGCGCCAAGGCGATAGCGGCACGGAGGTCCATCTCGCGCTGGTTGATTTGAATTTTCGCAGTACACTGCCGCCGGTCGAGACGCTCACGCTTCACATCACCTGCACTAATCGAGATTTGCCCGGGCGTCTGCTCTTCGGCCGGCCGAACGGGGCCGGCAACGATCTTCGTCTGGAGGGACCCGCTCCGATCCTGCGCATCCGCTGTCTCAAGAAACCGACCGAAACTGTGAGACCCCCACTGCAGCGTGCGGCGCACTGGCGGTTACTGTCGCATCTATCGCTCAACTACCTGTCGATTTGCGAGGGCGGGCGCGAGGCGTTGCAGGAAATTCTGCAGCTCTATGATTTTTGGAGTTCGGCGGAGATTCAACAGCAGATCGCGGGCATCGCCGATGTACGGAGCCGGCGCGTCGTCGGCCGGCCAGCCTCGATGGCGTGGAACGGCTTCTGCCGCGGGATCGAAGTGACCATCGAGTTCGATGAAGACAAGTACGTCGGTAATGGCGTCTTCCTGTTTGCCGGCGTGCTCGAGCGCTTTCTCGGTATGTATGCGTCACTCAACTCGTTCAGCCAGTTGGTCGCCGTCACGCAACAGCGTGAGGAGCCTTTGAAGCGATGGCCCCCAAGAACGGGAGATCAGATCCTTCTTTAGAGAAGATCCTCGTCGAGGAAGCCTACCGCTTTGATTTCTTTCAGGCGGTGCGGCTGCTTGAACTAATCCGCGCGGAGCAGAGTCCAATCGGCCGTCAGGCGAATCCGGCGGATGAAGCGGTGCGGTTTGCCGCCCATCTGACGCTGGCCTTTCCACCGAGCGCGATACAGGAGATCGCGCCGCCACGCGATGGCGCAGGGCCGACCCGGCTGACTGGCGCCTTCATGGGCCTCACCGGACCGCTCGGCGTCTTACCCCGTCACTATACTGAGCTACTGCTCGAGCGTGTACGGCGCAAGGATTTCGCCGCGCAGGATTTTTTTGACATTTTCAACCATCGCCTGCTGTCGCTGTTTCATCGCGCTTGGGAAAAATATCGCTTCAGTGTCACTTTCGAGCGCGCCGCGAGGCGCGACGGCGAGCGTGACAGCTTCACCGAGCACCTTTTCGATCTGATCGGGATGGGCACGCGGGGGCTGCGCGACCGCGTCGCGTTCGGTGACGACGCCCTACTACTCTATAGTGGTTTGCTGGGACAACGTCCGCGGTCCGCCGGCGCGCTCGCAGCGATTCTCAGTGATTATTTCGCAACGCCGATAGGGGTGCGGCAGTTTGCCGGACAATGGCTGGAAATCACGGCCGAGAACCAGACCCGGCTGAGTCCCAACGACACCAACAACCAGCTTGGGGTGAGCGCGGTGGCCGGCGCCCGGGTCTGGGATCAGCAGGCGAAATTCACACTGCGCGTTGGCCCATTGTCATACGCGGACTTCAGCCGCTTTTTGCCGCGCGGCGACGCCTTTCGACCGCTTATCGAATTCGCGCGCTATTGCTCGGGCCAGGAGTTCGATTTTGACGTACAGCTCGTCTTGAAAGCCCCGGAAGTGCCCTGGTGGCGGCTGGGGACCGGTCAGCTCGGCCTCACCAGTTGGCTCAAAACCGACGAATTCAAACGTGACGCCGATCAAGTGGTCTTCTCCGGCGGCCTGACCCGGCGGGGCGCGTTACCCGGCTAGGCGCGTTTACCGAGGAGTGGAAGCATGAACGTCAGCCTGCAATCGCTAATCGGCAAGCTTAGCGACCTCTGTCGCAGCGCGCTCGAAGGGGCTGCCGGACTTTGCCTCGCGCGTACCAACTACGACGTCGATTTCGAGCACCTTTTCTTGAAGCTGGTCGATCTGCCCGACAGTGATTTCGCGGCGATTCTGCGCCATTTCGGCGTCGATTCGTCTCGCCTGGCGCGCGATCTCACGAGCGCTCTTGACCGGCTCAAGACCGGCAACGCTCGAACTCCAGCTTTGTCGCCGCACCTGCCGCGGCTTATTCAAGAGGCTTGGCTGATAGCGTCGGTGGATTATGGCGCCGCGAGCGTTCGGTCGGGCCATCTGCTGACCGCGCTTCTGGACAGCGATGATCTGGCTCGGATCGCGCGGGAGATTTCCCGCGAGTTCGATGCAATCTCGCTCGAAGCGCTGCGCCGGGATTTACCTAAGATTATCAGCGGAACGGCCGAGGACAAGGTTGCGCTTCAAGCGGTGCAGAGTTCCGAAGGACCCGGCTCATCCGCGGCGGCCGCGGGCACGAAGGCCCTCGACCGCTATACGATCGATCTCACGGCACGCGCACGCCAAGGCGCGATCGATCCGGTGCTCGGACGTGACTTCGAGATCCGTCAGGTCATCGATATTCTCACGCGCCGGCGCCAGAACAATCCGATCCTCACGGGCGAGGCCGGCGTCGGCAAGACTGCCGTAGTTGAAGGCTTCGCCCTGCGCATCGCCGCAGGCGACGTTCCCGAGCCGCTTAAGAATGTCGCCGTTCGGACACTTGACCTCGGACTTCTGCAAGCGGGCGCGGGTATCAAGGGCGAATTCGAGAACCGGCTGAAATCAGTAATCGAAGAGGTCAAAGGGTCGCCGCAACCAATCATCCTGTTCATCGACGAGGCTCACACGATGATCGGTGCTGGGGGGCAGGCCGGGCAGAATGACGCCGCCAATTTGCTTAAACCGGCGCTTGCGCGGGGTGAATTACGCACAATCGCTGCAACCACTTGGGCCGAATACAAAAAATATTTCGAGAAAGATGCTGCGCTCGCCCGCCGCTTTCAGGTCGTTAAGGTTGAAGAGCCAACTGAGGAACAGGGCATCGTGATGATGCGCGGGCTGAACGAAGCGCTCGAAAATCATCACAAGGTTCGCATCCTAGACGAAGCGGTCGAGAGCGCGGTCCGGCTCTCGCATCGTTACATCTCGGGACGCCAGCTCCCAGACAAGGCGGTCAGCGTGCTCGACACCGCCTGCGCGCGCGTTGCAATCGGTCAAGCCGCGACGCCTCCACCCATCGAAGATGCTCAGCGGCGCATCGCGCAGCTCGCCGTCGCGATGGGCGCGCTGCAACGCGAGGAGACCACCGGCGCAGACCACGCGGAACGCATCGCCGAACTCAAAAGCAACAGCACCGAGGAAGAGCAGCGACTGAAACAGCTTACCGAGCAATGGGATCGCGAACGTGCGATCGTCGAGCAGGTTCGAGAGATCCGCGTCAAGCTCGAGACCCAGGCGGCGGCCAACGGCGGAGACAAGCCGGCGCAATCCCTACGCGCGGAACTAGCGCGCTTGAACGAGGACCTCGCCAACGTTCAGGGGAAGACCCCGCTGATGCAGGCCTGCGTGACCGCACAGACTGTGGCCGAAGTCATCTCCGGGTGGACGGGTATCCCGGTCGGCAAGATGCAGACCGACGAGATCAACGCGGTCCTCGCGCTGAAGGAAAAACTTGCCGAGCGGGTGATCGGGCAGGACTCGGCGCTGGACGCGATCAGTCAGCGGATTCGCACCGCGCGGGCGAATCTGACCGATCCGCGGCGTCCAATCGGAGTTTTTCTGCTGGTTGGACCGAGCGGCGTCGGGAAGACCGAAACCGCACTTGCCCTCGCCGATACGCTTTATGGCGGCGAGCGCAACCTCATCACGATCAACATGAGCGAGTATCAGGAAGCGCATACCGTCTCCTCGCTCAAAGGGTCACCGCCGGGTTATGTCGGTTACGGCGAGGGTGGCGTGTTGACCGAGGCAGTTCGGCGCAAGCCTTATTCGGTAGTGTTGCTGGATGAGGTCGAGAAAGCCCATCCCGACGTTATGGAGCTGTTCTACCAGGTGTTCGACAAGGGGATGCTCGAGGACGGCGAAGGCCGCGAAATTGACTTCAAGAACACCGTCATCCTGCTCACCTCAAATACCGGCTCCGATACGATGATGAAACTCTGCGCCGATCCGGAAACCCGCCCGGAGCCGGAAGGGCTAGTTGCTGCGATCCGCCCGGAGCTTATCAAGGTCTTCAAGCCCGCGTTGCTCGGCCGGATGGTGGTGGTGCCGTACTACCCAATCGCCGACGAGGTGATGCGTGGGATTATCAAGTTGCAACTTGGTCGCATCGAGACCCGACTAGCCGCCAATCACGGCGCCGCCTTCACCTACGACGAGAGCGTCATTGACGAGATCGCCAACCGTTGCAAGGAAGTCGAGAGCGGGGCGCGCAACGTCGATCACATCCTGACTCGCACGCTGCTGCCCGAGATGTCCGGCGAATTCCTCGCGCGGATGGCGTCGGGGCAGCAGGTTACCGTCGCGCACGTCAGCGTCGCAACTGGCGGCGCGTTTCGCTACGAAATTTCGTGACGCTCTCTAACTCTCATTAACTCTTCTATGCGACCAGTTAAATTGATAGTAGGCGGAAAAGCCATAGGGGAAGCGCGCACTTGGGCTTATCCAGCTGGCTATGCCCTCGGAGATTTTCTTATCTCTACTTATCAACTCGCCGTAGCTGGGCAAAACGCCGACGGAAGACCGGCTCGCGAAAACTTTTCGGTATTTCGTTTCGGTGTTCAAAGTAAAGACGGAAGGGAAGCCAAAGTTGTCGGGCTGGCCGAGCAACAAACGCATGTAATCACAGCGTGGCTTCCCGATTATCGCGTACACAGTTTCAACACGACCGAAAATGGGGCTTGGCGCGTCTACGCTAGCTTTCTGATCCATGACGGCCCCGACAATGACACTGAGCTGTTCGCGAGCATTGGGTGCGTTGAAATTATGGGACCTCAAGGATTTACGAGGTTCAATGATCTTCTCATTTCACTCATGGGGCCTTCAGGAGTTGATCGAAACAGCAAGCTGGATGCAATCGGCAAATCGAAAAAACTGACAATTACGTATGAAAAAGCCGATCGTCCTTCCCTCAAGGCGGCTGTGATCCGGTAATGCGCACCATTTCTCAAACGCTCCTCTCGATCTTTCTGATCATCGCGGCCACGTCGGTTATGTCTGGACAAACTCGGTCACCATCCTTGTTTGCAGCCACCGCGGTGGCAGCTGCTCTCGCAGAGGGTGGCGTCGCGCCTGATATCACATCCACTCACATGAATCTCGAAGCCGCACGCCTGATTGTAGCTCACAGAATTGATCCCCGGCTCCTCCGTGAGAATGCGGATATTTTTAGCCGCAACTTTGAGTATCACTTCGAGAGCTTGGCTCAAGCTGTCCAAATTGGGGTCATAGTACTGCAGTATCCGACGCTCGCTATAGCGAAGCAGATGGTGGCGGTCTCGGCACAACGCAATGGGTTCTTTAGGAACTCAATAATTCTCGTTCGCTTCTCGTCTGTTCAGCTCAATAGTTTGCTTGTTATTGTTTATTCGGAAAATAGCGGTGATAAACGCGTTGTCGAAGCGATCCGCGATTTGCCTACAAAGTTTGCGCAAGCGTCTTCGGTGAAAACCATCCTCTGGAGCGAAACAGGTGCGAGCGTGCGCAACTGAGAAGAAACGGCTGTATCATGCCTTACACCCAAGACAACAGAATAGTCAGCATCGATACCCCGCTGGGCAAGGATGTGTTACTCCTGCATAGCTTTTCCGGGGTCGAGGGCATCTCGCGGCTTTTCAGCTTCAATCTTTCGCTCATGTCGGAGACAGCGAATATCGCCTTCGCTGACCTGATTGGCAAGCGGGTTACCATCACCGTGGTCACTCCGAATGACTCGCCGCGTTACGTCAACGGCTTCGTCAGCCGCTTCGCCCAAGCCGGCGCCGACGCGCGCCTTTCCTACTATCAAGCCGAGGTCGTGCCGTGGCTATGGTTCCTTACTCGTAATGCGAATTGCAGAATTTTTCAGAACAAGAGCGTGCCCGATATCATCGAGAAGGTCTTCACCGATCGCGGTTTCGCGAGCGACTTCTTAAGAAAACTGCAGGGGACTTATCCGCCGCGTGAGTATTGCGTCCAGTATCGCGAGACCGACTTTAACTTCGTCTCCCGCCTGATGGAGCAAAACGGCATCTTCTATTACTTCGACCACGACGATTCAAAGCACACACTGGTCATGGCGGATTCACCCTCAGTGCATCAGGACTGCCCTGGCCAGTCCACCTTCTCGTTTCGCGAGACTGCCGGTCCGGGCGGCCTGCCCGAGGACGAAGACGTTGTGACGGCGTGGCGTCTCGAGCAGGAGATGCGCCCTGGCAAGTACGCGCTGACCGACTTCAACTTCAAGACGCCGAGCACCAGCCTGCTCTCCAACACCAACAGCGTGATCGGGGTCGGCGGCAACAGCAAGTACGAGATTTTTGATTACCCGGGAATTTACGAAGATAAATCCGGCGGCGACGAAGTCAGCAAGACCCGTATGGAAGAGGAAGAGGCGGGTTACGCGCTCGCCGGCGGCGGCGGCGTCTGCCGGCCGTTTCTGCCGGGCTATCGATTTACCCTCAAAGACCACTATCGTTCCGACATGAACGCAGCTTACGTCCTGACCGAGCTCCAGCACTCGGCCTCGCTCGGCGATAGCTACACCAGCGACGATTCCTCGGGTGTGAGCTACTCGCATCATTTCACCTGTATCCCTTGGACCGCCAAATTCCGGCCACCGCGCCTGACTCCGCATCCGTTTGTGCAGGGGCCGCAGACCGCAATCGTTGTTGGACCCTCAGGCGAGGAGATCTATGTCGATAATTATGGCCGGGTGAAGGTCCAGTTCCATTGGGATCGCGAGGGCAAGCGCGACGAAAAGAGCTCCTGCTGGATTCGCGTTTCAAGTCCGTGGGCGGGCAAGAACTGGGGCGCGATCAGCATTCCGCGCATCGGTCAGGAAGTAATCGTGGACTTTCTCGAGGGCGATCCGGATCGGCCGATCATCACCGGCCGCGTTTACAATGCCGAGCAGATGCCGCCCTATACGCTCCCCGATTATCAGACGCGCAGCACGCTCTTGTCGCGAAGCTCGAAGGGCGGCAGCACGCCGAACTTCAACGAAATCCGCTTCGAGGACAAAAAGGGCAGCGAGCAGCTCTTCATGAACGCCGAGAAGGACATGGATTGGCGGGTCGAAGAAGAATCGCGCGAGTTCGTCGGCAAAAACCGGCATCTGGTCGTCAAGCAGAATCAGAATGAATCAGTCGAGGGGAGCAAGAATCTCGAAGTCAAGCAGGACCACGTCGTCAAGATCGACGGCAACTATAGTCACCAAGCCGGGCAGAACCGCGACGAAAAAACCGGGATGGCGTGGGCGCACGAAGCCGGTCAGACCATCTATATCAAGGGTGGGATGACGGTAGTGATCGAGGCGGGGATGCAACTGTCGCTGAAGGCCGGCGCGAGCTCGGTCGATATCAGCCCGGCCGGAGTTACTATTACCGGAACGCCGCTGGTGAATATCAACAGTCCCGGCGGCTCGCCGGCGTCGGGTTCGGGTCCGAATGTCAAAGACCCGCAGACGCCCGACACCGCCGACGACGGCAGCAAGGGCACCAAGCTCTCATAGGCAAAAACCATGGTCTCCAGGGCAAAAGCACGAGGCGTAGCGGTCGTTGTGGCTTTGGCTATCGGTGTGGTGGTCACCTGGCTCGCAAGGCCCGAGGCAGGCGTGGCCCAAGCCGAGCCGGGGCCTCTCGTTTTGCTGGACGATCGTGACGCGGCGAAGCTCAGGCTGACAACCAGCGAATGGCGGCATGTGCCTCGCATACGGGCGATTCAGACGGGGCCGAGCATCACCGTCAAGAATCCGGAGGTGACTCAGTATGACGGCGTCGCCACCATCGAGACTACCAGCCCGGCGACACTCACCGTGACCTTTGCCGACGACCAGTCGCCGGTGGATATGAATACCCTTGAAATCAGCGCGCACAAAGGCCTTTTCTCGAAATCGTTGACTGCGATGCTGCGGCCATTCGTTCATCAGAACGCACTGGAGGTCAGCAACGCCAGCATTCCGCCCGGCCGCTTCCTCCTTGAGGTGAGTATCGCCGACCAAGCCGGCAATCGCACCGACGAGACGTATCGATTGGAAGTACGCCAAGGTAGTGAGAGCTGAGCAATAGAAGGGGTACGCTTATGGGACAACCAGCCGCGCGATTGACTGATATGCATACCTGCCCGATGGTGACAGTGCTCGTGCCGCATGTCGGCGGCCCGATCACGGCGCCCGGCTGCCCGACTGTGTTGATCGGCGGCCTTCCGGCGGCGCGGGTGACGGATATGTGCGTCTGCGTCGGACCGCCCGACGTGATCGTTCTGGGCTCGACGACGGTTATGATCGGCGGGATGTTCGCCGCGCGCATGGGTGATACGACCGCCCACGGCGGGGTTATTGTATTGGGATGCCCGACGGTGCTCATCGGCTAAGCCGTCCTACCTCTGGGTCGCTCCAGATCAGAATGTCGACAACATATAGCCGACTGCTTTGAAAGGAATCATATGCCAGAGCTTAAAGGGTCTGTTGGACAAGGCGGAAGAAACATTTCAACCGATGTATCGACAGTGCAAACATTTTTAAAGCAGAGACTTATAGACGTCGGCCGAGTCGACGGGATTTGCGGAATAAAGACTATCGCAGCGATAAAGCTCTTTCAGAAGAGCTTAATGTCGGTGCCAGACGGTCGGGTGGATCCGGGCGGCCCGACATGGCGGAGTCTTAGCGCTGGGCCTCAGCAACCCCTCCAACCAGCCGCGCAACCGCGTACAGGAGGAGATTGGTCGGGTGATAGCGCCCGCTGGACTCAGGAAAAAAAGTTACTTAGCCTCGAGCCAAATTTTCGCAGCAAGGTACAGACCGTTCTTTCGACCCTAATCGGCCAAGGTTTTCATTCGCAAATCGTTTTTGGCTGGAGATCGGTAGCCGTACAGCAACAACTATTCAATGAAGGCAAAACGAAGGTCCACTTCAGTTTTCACAACGCGCAACGTCCAGATGGCACGCCTAACGCGTACGCTGCCGATATTATCGACGAACGCTGGGGGTGGGAAACCGCAGCTGAAACGAATGGATTTTGGATCGCACTCGGTAGTGCTGCCAAAGTAGCGGGTCTCGTTTGGGGCGGCGACTGGAAAAGTTTCCCCGACGTCGCTCATATTCAAGGCCGGCAAAACAGCGAACTAGCCGCGGTGAAAAGGGAAAGCGGGCTTTGAATCGGCGCCTGTTTTTTATCTGTGGCATTCTCACGCTGCTAACCAGCGTAGCTTCGGCTGAAGACCTGAGCAAATGGCTTGTGGTCGCCGATAGCGGCCCCACACTCGGTTCCATTTCGCAAGCTGCGGAAAAGCTGGGCACAAAGTGGCCGCAGGCGACCATCATAGCTAGCGGTGATTGCGATGGATTCACCCGCGGGCTCTATCTTGTGGCGGTTGTCGCGCAAACCCGCAAGGAGGCGCTCGATGCGTCTCTCAAGTTGAAGTCGGAAAATACCGATGCCTACGTACGAGAATGCCGACCACGTTCTGATAGCAGAGTCGCGCTGGGAGTGCCGCTGGTCGACTCATCCATTGAGAAAGTCCCTAAGGATGCGGTCAACTGGACCGATCGCGATCGCATCTCAACGGTCGTCAGGCTGACGGGCGGAGGACATCTTTGGTTTCGTCGTTGGTACAAACCCGACCGTGAGGACCCAAGGGAGGGCCGCCGCGACTCGATTTTATTCTTCACCGCCCAACCCGACTCGGCCGTCCAACTCGAGTCGGACTGCACTGATCCGTCTTTCGCTCAGCGAGACGAATGGTTAGTTCTCAGCTGTGCACGTGAGGTAGCCGCGGACAATCTATTTCACGAAACCAAAGTCTACGAACTGGATTCCGGTAAGGCGATCTTCTCGACGGAGAGATGTCGAAATCCCGAGTTTATTTCGTCAACAGGTTTGGCGTGTCAGGCAGAACAAGTGAATAAGGATGGCAACCTACGTCTGTCCGCCAAGCAAGTGCGATTTCGGTGAAAGCTGACCGCAACACACATCTCATCCAGCGCAGTTTGAGCAATGCCAGATTCGGTCTCGGCTTCACACTTACAAGGCGCCAAATTCTCTTTCCAGTCCGTCCATCTGAGAGTCGAGAAGAGCGGATGGTCTCATGACGGCAGTGTTAGCCTGGTAGCGCTTGAGTATCTCCATCTGCTCGTCCAATCTCGCTTTCTCATGAATGGGAGCAGCCGCGCTCTTTGCCTGCAGCAGGTCCAGAGCAGCAGCGTATACCTCGCCAGCTCTCACCCGCCATTCGTCATACGCGACGCGAACGATCGCGCGATCCATGGGAGGGAAATTAGCGAAAGCATCGAGGTCGATTTCGTTCGTGCTACTTCGCGGGTGTCTATTTGGTGCCGCTCTGCTCTGTTGAAGTACTTTTCTGCAAGCGTTGACAAAGGCACTGCGTAACCCCGACCGCTCGGCTTCAGTATCAGCCTCATTGAAAACTTTAGGCAGGGTCGTAGTATGGGCAAAGAGTTGCTTTATAGCGAATTCGATCTTGGGCGGCAGGCCCAGAGCCCATGCACGGTCTATTGCTATATTGTTCAGACTGAGGCCGGAGGGCAAACAGTGCGCCCATTCCGTTCCCGCTCCGCCAGAGCTCCGCACGGATTGCAGCTTGGCGCCCGTATTAGCAATTGCGGTGTGTTTCGGCAGGAGATTCGCATTTCGGATCAGGCTGAGGTAGCAGAGGAATTCGGCGACTGCCTGATTCCGTCCTGCATCATGATCCTTAGCTTGCCGTTGTTCGTTGTTAAAGCGTTCGACGTGCAATTGTCGAAATTTCTCGTACTTGGTTTCTTCCGGTCCAAGACCATTTCGTTGGCCCATCTCCATCCCGTTAAGCTTTTCTCTATATGGGCACAACCCCGATGCAACCTGCAATCTCCGTTTGACTCGCGGTCCGCGACTCGGGTTGTAAGCAAATCAACTGTTTGTAATGGTAGCGAAGACGCATAGATCGCCGCGTTCACGTTGGGAGCGCGACCCCGCCCAGCAAAGCCCGTGCCCTCTTCCCGCGTGCTCAAGGGCTGACTACCCGCGCATCCCGCCACGAATATCGCCCCTGCCAGCGAGATTCTTGTAGTCGCCATCTAACGCTTACGCATAAAGTTTCCTGCGGCTTTCCGCCTTTCCAATTTGAAACGAATCATTCCGCGATTTCGTTTACACTAAGTGGCTTTAAGCTGGCAAATCCAATTCCGGATCGAGCAGCTTTCGTGCCCGTCGCGGATGCGCCGCCTGGCCGCCAGCTTCTCAATGCGGTTTGCAACCACTCGCCGAACCACTCATCTCGTACAAATGTTTCTCAATTCGCAAAAGCTATGTGAACAAATCTTAATTTCGCCAAGGCCTCGCGACAACGCGGAATTTCACGATTCAATGGCTTCTGGCACCATTATGCACAAAGTTGTGCATGCGACCTAAAAGGCGTTTAGCGCCATCGCGTGTTCCATAAACAACGCCGGGATGAGCTGATGTACGAAACCAAAGTTGAATCTGGAATCAATCGACCGCCAGAAGCTGGTGGGTACGAGCAGTATAGTGCTTCGGGCGCCTTCAGACTCGACCGAGCCAGCGGGGCCTCTTGTAATAACCGCGCCCGATACTGAGCCGCCTAGATCGTCCATGTACGAGCGGTTCTGCGCATACACCCGAAAGCTCCTTGTGAGCACTCCCCTTCGCCACCAAGCTAGTACCGCCCGGTTGAAGCGAAAGGTCTCCTCGCGTGAGCCGTCGAACACTGGATCGAAGGCATAAACTTCTCTGAGCACCTGATCGTGAAAAATCGGCTTTCTCGCTCCCATCAATATAGCAGCCAAAAAACGAACGCCAGCGCTGAAGCAAGACATTGCGAGTTGTCCTGTGGGCTGCAGTGGAAAAGGCACGCCATCCATCCGCTGTACCCAAAAACCAACCTCTTGCAGCAAATGATGCGCTGCCGATTGCGTACTTAAGGTGCCCATCTGCTCCGTGGGACTACCCACTGGAAAAATGAAAATCGCTTTTTCGCCTACCCTTTCGTGCTGGTGCACCATCTGTTTATTCCCCGGATCAATAATACCGAGATTCAATAGCGGATTGAGCAAGTACCTGGCGATTAGATCAACGTAATGGGGATGAAAGGGGTAGTTTCTCGAAAAACTAGGGGGTATAAACGGGTGAAAGAACAAATGATAATTAATCGGGTGGTTCTGAGGGTCTATCACCGGATGAGTCGCAAACCGGGCGGGCCTATAAATAGCTATGAGCTTCGGTGCGGTGATTCTCTCAGCGAAAAAAAGCGATCCGACTGGCGTAACCGCGGAAATCGTTTGATTGAGCCGCGAGAAGCCAATCCCCGCGGAATTCAAGATCGGAGTCGCAAAGTGCGGAACGTCATTGGCTACGAGGCCCAGATTGATCCCCGCCGAAGAGGCGATCGTATTGACGTTTGCAAGGGCGTCCCTCAGTTGACCTAATACGACAAACACCTCAACATTAAAGTCAGACCCACGTGTATGAGCGTCCAGATTACGGACGTTTATCGCTTGAACGCCATCGAACGAAAGCGTCGGCGGCGGGCCAACATTTAAGATTAGCCCCTGATCGATGTCAAAGAATCCCTGCTGCTTAACTTGAAGCGAAATGCGCGAAATGCTGGCTGGTGTTATCTCAATTTCGTTCGTACCGGGGATCGCGGTTGCCGATACTGGAATGGTTGCGGGAGCGTCAAATCCGACTCGAACAGTCGTGGCTGCTTGAGCCCGATAGTCCACGTCGAGAGTTCGGATTACAAGGAAGACACTCATTGCTAGCTTGAAGTTTATTGAAACCTTATAGGAGAAAAACCCTGCGGGAGGATAGCGTTCTCTACCACCGCTATATCGATATCGTCGTCTCGCGCGTCCCGAGGGAGAGGCGTTAGATCGGCAACCGCTGCAATTTCCGCCTGCTCCGGGGGTACTTCTGCAAGCGTCAGTATATTAAGAGGATCGGCAGGATTTTCAATTCTGAACAGATCGGAAGGCCCGAATAATCTCAGCGTTAGTTGGCTCATCAGTATCTCACCCCGGTAGCGAAGGCCCTCTTCCACGTTCACTATAAAGATTTTGGAGCGGGCGACATCTCGCGTACTACCCACCCTAAAAATCTGTCTGCGTGAAGAATCTTCACTGACAATTTGTAAGATCGCCTCGTCGGGCCACGGCACCTTATCCTTTATTTCTAAGCAATAACGAAAAGAACGTCGGACGACGGGCACTTCGCACGGTGAGCCCGAGATCAGCCGTTGATAAAAGCGACAGGAAAAGGTGTCTCTTTTCTCCGAGAATTTCCTTAGAGTGTCTGGTAGGCGCTCGCTCCGGCGATTCTCTCCATCAGAGAAGAAGCGCTTCTTACAACCCGCGACGCCCTCTTTCGCACGCGGACATGGCCATTTCGCTGGAAGAACCTGGCTGCCCTTGCGGAACAGTAGCACCATTACGCGGCGATTCGGCGCGTTAGCGTCGTTGCGTTCGGTCTTGTCCTTCGCCTGCTCGAATTCCGCGTTCTTCTTTTGGGAAAAGATCAGCAGAGGATTGAACTCTCCGCAGCCCTGGTAGTCTCCTTTCCCGTCCCGATCGTCGCCGTGGGCGAGAAAATCGGTTTTCTTCAATTTGAGGCCCGGACCACACAACTTATCCATGTATTTCTCAAAAAGCTCTTTACGTGCGGCCGGATCATCCGCGACACTATCCACGGAACCCGATTGGGTCGTTGTGCTGGCTATCGACGGTTCGTCACCAGCTTGATCCTGCGACTGCTGGTTTTCCTCCTGACCTGCAGAGGCCGTACCGCTTGACACCTCATCCTGCATGGTTTGCAGCGCGTCGTGTCCCCATTTGTCATTGCCGAATGGCGAGCTGAAGAGCTGTTCCCACAAAGCGGTGTCACGAACCAACATCGCGTAAATGGCTTGGGCGCGCCGTCCGCTTAGCGTCTTGTTGTAATCATCGCTACCGACCGGATCGGCGTGGCCAAATACCGACAGCGGGGCGTTGGGATGTTCCTTGATCAGACTCGTGAGGTCAGAGCCGAGCACTGACGAAAGACCGAGTTGAGGTTGCAGTTCGGTCTTGATCTCGGGGTTGACGAAAGACGAGTCAAACTTGAAGCGAATGTCGTCCACCCGCCAGCAGGCGATCGGAATGAGCGGAGGTCTAATTACATTGCGCTGGTCATCTGTGGAAGGTCCAACCAGCGTAGGAGAGTCCGGGGGTAGGTCGTGCTTGCCGGCCAGCCCGCCCTCCGTGATGCCATGCAGGATGCCGCGTTGGCCATCGCTCATCGGACGTTTCTCGACTTTCGGTAGGCCGGACTTAACGGCAGCGTTGCCGCTAGCAGCCGTGCACCTGTTTGAGTTTGGCCTGAGTGACCGGGCCGCAGAGCCCGTCAACCTTTAAGTCGTGGTCGCATTGAAACTCCTCAATCGCCGAACGAAACTGCTCTTTCTTCTCGTCGTCCTTCCCACCCGATGCGACCTGTTCATCATTCGCGCTGGCCTCGGCGGATGCGGGCTGTTCGTTCTTCGCGTCGCTTTCATCTGATGCCGACTGCTCGTTCTCCAGGTCGTTATCAGCGGGCGCGGACTGATCCTGATCTTCTGCGTCACCTTGTGCATCAATCTCGCCGGCGAAATAACCAAGATTATTGAGCCGCGCTTTTTGGCCCGAGACCCTGTCAACCGGGTCGAGGTGCCCGATTTTCAGCGGAATCTGGATGTCATTTGCCGGTGTCTGTTCATCGTCGATCACCAGGACTCCGGTTTTCGCCTTCAATGGGATATCGTGCTCGATTTTCCCGGCGCCGTCACTGATCAGATCGAAGATCTCTGACTCTACGATTAACTGGCATTTCGCGTTGGCGATAGGCTTTTCGTAAAGGTCCTCGAGGACCAGCCGCAACTTGAGCCCCGGCTTGCGCACCACGAATTGATGCCTCTTGGTAGTGTTGCGCGATTCTTCGCGTTGCTCTTTGTCGGGAATGAAAACGCTGTCGCCCGGAAAGATAACGTTCGGGTTCACGCGCTGCTTCTTCAACTGCGCATTGTGCGGATCGTCCCAAATCGTATGGTAGTCGCGAAACCCATTGTCCTTCGCGATACTGGAGAGATGCTCCCCCTGTTCGACGATGTGATAACCGGCCATTTTTTCGGCTTGCGGCGCTCAGCGATCGATCACGCGGCGTGCCATTCTTTCGCGTGAATGTCGGGGAAGCTTACTTTGCATCGGCCTGGGTCGATACCGTCTACTCCGGCGCATCCGTTTTCATCCAGCGCCCCCTCTTGAGCCGAGCCGTCAGGCAACTCGATCCGGTACCTTTCATTCGGAACCGGTTTGCCATCTTGATCGTGGAGCTCAATTTGGATCCAAGTCTTGATCTTTTGCGCTGCCGGAAGCGGCTTTGTCAACCTCCGCGCCAAGGTTTCTGCAATCGGAAATGGAGCTAGCTCCCTGGCCTTTTCTGTCCCGGACGAATTTCCGGTGGCTGGCTGGCATCTTATGGCTATCAAGCGACCATCAGACAGAAACGCGTCGAGCTCGTTCGAACCGGCCTCACTCGTCATCGAGCGACTAACGTCCGGAATGGGAGCGGCAGCCAGTCGGCGCAGCCTGACCCAATCATCCTGATCGGGCTGAAAATCTTGGAAAAGATCATCGATTTCCTTTGGTTTGCGCAGGATTCTGTGCGTCCAGTGACAAGGACATGCCCCAAAGTCAGTTGCACGGGTTCCCAGATGAACGAACCCGCGCTCCAGGCGAAAGGTTGCTAGCGGGGCGTTAAGTACCGGGAGTCCAGTCGCGCTCAAAGGTTGCTTCGTCCGCCACGCCGCGATCCGATCGACGACGGTGCGGTCGCGAACCAGAAATGGCAGATGACCGAGGATCCCCGATTCGGCGACGGTTAGACGAAGGTAAGACATCGCGATCGGATCTGTAAGCACCGAGTTTCTGATCTCGGACGGGGCAAATTGAGAACCGTGGCGGCCGAAGAGCGGCCCGATTCCGCCATGCCCGAAAGAAAACCAATCAATCTGCCCCGACATTGCGTTATTCTCGGCTCGACTAGAAAAAGACCCAGTTTACTCAGGTGTCAGCAGCTAAGTCGCTCCAAGATCCTACGACGGCCTCGATCCGCTATAGGACAGGCTCGCTACTCGATCATCACACACCGTATCCCAAATTGACCACCTGGACGCGGCGGTTTTTCTGGCGCCCTTCTTCGGTGTCGTTGCTTGCGATCGGATGCGATTTGCCGAACCCCTTGGGCATCATTCGATCGCGCTCAATACCCTCACGAGTGTTCAGATAGTCGATCACGCTGCTGGCGCGCGCTTCCGAGAGTTTCTGATTCAGTTCCGCGCCGCCCGTCGCGTCGGTATAACCCTCGACCTCGAAACAGCAGGGCTTCAGCGTGGCCGAGTTGAGCGCCTGGCCGAGCGTATCGAGCGTTTTCTCCGATGCGGGCGTGAGTGTCGCGGAGTTGACGTCGAACTCGACCTCGATTGAAGCGATATCGGCCTTGGCGACCGGCGCCAGTCCGCGTGAAGCCTTGGCCTTGTCGCGCAGATGGGTGCATTCGGGCGGCTTCAGACCGACCCCCCGCGGCCGCGGTCCCTTGGGGGTCAGGACGTGAACCAGATTCCCGGAGGTGAGATCATCTCCCGACATATAGTGCACGCGTTGCGCAAACGCGCGCGACGCCGTGCCGAACGTCACAATTGCGATAGCCACAATCACGAGTGGAATACTGCGGTTCATAATCGTTCCTCCCATAAGCGCCGGATGTGAAGGTGCATCTATGGCGCCGATTTCGTCGGCGCGTCTGCTTTACCAGATGTGGAAGCGGGATTCGCCGCTTCGATAACCTTAGTCCCCTTGGTCAGCGCGACGCTATGGTCGAGCACCTTGGCGAATGAGGCCTTGGGTTGCACCTCGGTTATCTCAAGCGAGCCGACAGGATTCAGTTTGGTGGTGATGACTTCGCCATTGACCTTAATCGGTTCCTCGACTACCGCTTTCATACGGGTGCCGACGGTTGCTCCTGCGTTGCCGCCAATATCGAGAACCACCTGGTCGCCGTCGAGCGCAGCAATCTTGCCCTTCAGGGGATAGTCCTGTTCGACGTGAGTCACGATGTCGCTCGCGGCTTTGTCAGCGACGGGAAGAAGCCTGTCCGAGCCGTTTAGGGGTTCCGACAGGTTGATTTTGATCTCGGTCGTTTCGGTATCGATGATCTGCAGATCGACCGAGTATTGGTCTTTGTCGATCGATGCGACATCGCCCGTAGCAATCAGACGCGAGACCAGGATATTGCCGATCTTGAGCCGAGTAGCCGGGTCAGATAGGTCGGTCATGCTGAGCTTCTGTTCCTGCAGAACAGCAGCGATCAGACGACGGTCGACTACTTGCACACGCTTGGTCCCCTGCAATGCCTGCGTGATGCGCGCAACCAAGGCGTCATGTAGTCCTGCATGCTCCGGGGTTCCTCCGGCCATATTGAAATCGAGAAACGCGATGACCATCGGACGCGGTGCCCATGGATCGTCGGGGCCCTTGTAGCCGGTTTTTTTTAGTAAGGCGGCCGCTGCGGCAATGACATCATGTTCGGCGTCGGGGTCGTCGTAGTAAGCCATATCTGCGGAGGTCTCGTCGCTTAGCACTCGCGCCACCTGATTCTTCGGATCAAGCTGGGCGGCTTTGACGAGCGTTTCCTTGGCCTGCGGAAGTTGCCCTTTCTGCCTTAGGGTTTCGCCTTGTGCGGTCAGCGCCGAGGCCTGTTGCGCGTCGGCCGGCGATGGCGGGTCGAGGGCGCGCGCGATCGGGAAGTCCACGCTGTGCGTACGTGCGACCGGGGTCTGCTTGCCGCCGGTCCTTTCAGAGGCCTTATGCGATACATATCCTGCAAGCTCGTCCATATAGAGCGCACCCTGATAAGGCTGCACCTCGCCGCTCTCGCGCAGGCCGCTGAGTAGCGCATACGTGAATGCGCCATGACCCTTCGTTTCGCCCGGCAGCCGATAATTGGCATCCTCCCACGAACTCTCATCTCCTTGGCTAGCGCTTAGAACAAACGTATCGGGCGCGCTACCCGCGATTTCATCGACGAGCGCGATGCCGCGGGCTTGCTGCCGCTGTGGCTGTGTTCGGCCGAGCCCCCGGGGATTCGGACTAAAAGCGTCCGCATGGCAGGTATCGAGCAGCAAGGCGAGTTTTTTCACCCGGGCGCTGACGCTCTGCACAGACTTATCGAAATCGGACATCGTGAGACCCTCAGTGGCGAGATTCGCCATGTCAGCCGAGTAAGGCACGAAATACGAAACGCCGTGCCATACGACGCCGTGGCCCATCAGCGCGATCACGCCGGTATCGTCCGGACTCGCCTGGGAAAAAAAGGTCTTCATTCCATCGAGGATGCTTTGGCGAGTCGCTTGCTCGTTGATCAGAACCATCTGCTTGACGTCGACGAAAACCCCGGGCGCTCTGTCTTGGAGAGCAGCCGCCAAGGTTTCGGCATCGTTATCGGCGTACTGCAGATCGATCATGCTGTTGCGATAATGACTGATACCGACCGCGAACACCCACAGCGTACCTTTGCCCATCGTCCGACTGCCTGCCCAAGCCGTCGCCGCGGTGCAGAGACCGCTCGATGCGACCAAGGCCGCCAAGAGTCCGGCCACGAAGAATTTCCCGCGACGGCGGTGCGTGAACGCCAGACTCAGGACGGGCATATCCGGATCCGTGCCTCCATTCTGGGAGGCGTTAAAATCGATTGAACAATTTGTTCACTCCGAATGAACGCATCGTTGCCGGTCAGGCGATGAAGCTTTGAAGGAGCATCGGCTTTCGATACCATCAGCCTACCCAGTTTAGCTATGTATGCTATAAAAGCGCAAATGATCTTCGCCAATTCAAGGCCATTTTTAGCGCTCTTGTGTCTGGCAATGGCAGCATGCAGCGCTCGCGGTACGGCTGAATCACCGCCAAAACCGTCGGCCACGGCTCCAAGGCTGACCTCCGAAGCTACCGCTGAATCGAATCTTGGGGTCAGAATCGCACCCGCGCAGGCGGTTGTACCCGCAGGAATTGCCGTCTGGGATTTCGACTGCGACGCACCCGCAGACTCGAAGCAAAAAGTTTGGTCCACCGTCCTGCCTAGTTTCATGAGCACTGACCTCGGCGCCTCGCAGAACCTTCGCGTCATCGACCGCGAACACCTTGCCGAGGTCATGCGTGAGCAACGCCTCTCGATGACTGGCCTGTCCGACGATGCGACGCGCTTACAAGTCGGCAAAATCATTGGCGCAAAATACTTCATCTTTGGTTCGTACATCGTCGTCGGTGATGAGGCGGCTTTGACGGCGCGCATGGTCAGGGTCGAGACGGGACAAGTCATCCAGGCCGACAGCGTGAGCGGAAAACCGACCGAGCTGCGCATACTCTCGATGCAATTGGCCGTAAAGTTCCTCGGTCCGCTGGATCAGGTGGTAGCGGAACGCGAAGCGCATTCGATGAGCGGCGCCGGTGGCGTGCCGCCCACCGCGCAGCGCCTGTTCGACCAGGGCCTCGCTCACGAGCGCCAGCATGAGTACCAGCAGGCGATCGACCTCTACACCCGCGCGCTGACCGAATATCCACATTACTCACTGGCCCTGGACCATTTGGAAAAGGCGTCGGAAGCCTCCGCCCGGCAATAACACCGTAGACTCTTCTGTCTTGGACTTCGAGACTTTTTGGCCTCGTATGCGTGAGCTGGTCTCTGTAGTCGCGTCCCCGTTTTTTCATTCCTCCCCTATGCGCGCTACCGTAGCTGGCCCATCAGGGTATGGCCACGAAGCTAACGACTCCAGCCGCCACCAGATCAACCGTCGGGTCACAGGTATGAGCCGTCGGGAAACCGTTGGTGACGCGCGGGACGATCGTCGGGTTTAGCAGCTTGGTCATATCGACCACCGCCAAAAATGTGGGTACGGACGTAGTGGAATCCAAGTTTGCGAACAAGGCGATCGCGTCGCCGCTGTTCGGGCTGGTATAAGCAGTTGAGGTATGAGGATCCTGGCCGAAGCTCCAAGGACCGCTGGGATCGTTCGGCACTTTGCATTCGATATAATCGACGACCGCCGGACTGCCGCTGCCCGAAGTGGACGGCAACTGGATCGCGCCGAACGCATTGCCGGCGTCGAATTCCCCGGAGACTTCAGCAATATGCGACCCGGCCGCAACTGCAATTCCGCTGGTACCCGCGGAAAGAGCCGCGAACTCCGGAAAGCTTTGATCACGTTCGCCCGCCCCTGACGTCCAGGTGCCCGGCGTGCCAGTGGTGAACACCGCCTGTTTGAGATCAGCCAAAAAGATATCACCCGTACCTTCCTGTGAGGCAAGCGCGATGCCGGTCGAACAATCTTCGGCCGCCGAGTCGAGCTCGTCGGGCACTCCGCCCAACAGCGTTGGGGCCTGTTCAAAAAAGGCCGGTGCGGTTGTCGTACTAACGTTGACGATCTCGTAATTGTCGTCCTCGGCCGGTGACAGGATCAAATTGAGACCCGGATCGATCGCGAGGTCTTCCGAGATTTGCTTACCCGTCGAGGCGGACGGAAAGGCGGTCTCAAAGGTCGGCGTCGATGGCGCCAGATCAAGAAACTGATAGCCCGCGCCGGTCGTGAGGCCCATTCCGATCAGCGCCTGATTCGTAGTGGAATTGAACGTGACGCCGCAGTTCATGCAATTGCCGCCGGAGAAACTGGCCGTTCCAGTTGCGCCGCTCGTCAGCATGGCGCTCAACGTCGACCCCGTAATCAGGTAGACGTCCGTATCGTTGGCGACACAGACGGTCTGGCCCGTGACGGAGTTTGACGAGCATGAATTTACGACGCTAGGCGTGGTTATCGTCGCCGGCGTGATGCCGGTGCCTTCGACTTGCACCACCGAAACGCCGCTCGTGCTACTCTCCCAGTTACCCTTGGGAACGTAGGAACTCACGTTCCTGCCCTGGACTAGCACGGAGAGCGAACTCGAAGGCAGGCATGCGCTCGCGCTGTTCACCGTCTGCGAGAGCGGGGCGGCGCTGCTCGGGGCGAAATTGGCGTCGCCACTGTAGCTCGCAGTGATCGTGTGCTTGCCGACACTGAGCGTTGAAATCGGCGGTAACGACGCCTGACCGCCGCCTAGCGGTACCGGGCTCTGCGCGGTCCCGTCGATATTGAAGGTAACCGTGCCTGTGGCCGCAACGCCGGCGAGCGAAGACGGCGTGATGGTCGCGGTGAAGGTCACCGCCTGCCCAAACGTCGCGGGATTGGAACTTGATTTTAACGAAGTCGTGGTCGAGGCCTTACTGATTACCTGCGAGAGCGGGGCGGAGGTGCTCGGAGCGAAATTCATGTCGCCGCTGTAGCTCGCCGTGATCGTGTGCGCGCCGACACTGAGCGTCGAGATGCTGAACACTGTCATGCCGCCGCTTAGCGGTACGGTCGCCGTCGCGGTCCCGTCGATGTTGAAGGTAACGGTACCTGTGGCCGCAACGCCGGCGAGGGAAGACGGCGTGATCGTCGCGGTGAAGATCACCGCCTGCCCAAACGTCGAGCCAGTAGGACTCAACGAAGTCAATGAGGTCGTGGTTGCTGCCAGAGTGACAGTCTGTGAGAGCGCCGTCGAACTCGGGGCGAAATTGGCGTCGCCACTATAGCTCGCCGTGATCGTATGCACACCGCCAGTGAGGGTCGAAATGTTGAACGCTGCCATCCCACTGCTTAGCGGTACCGGGGCCGTCGCGGTCCCGTCGATATTGAAGGTAACGGTGCCTGTGGCCGCAACGCCGGCGAGCGAAGACGGCGTGATGGTCGCGGTGAAGGTCACCGCCTGCCCAAACGTCGAGCCCGTGGGACTCGACGAAGTCAATGAGGTCGTGGTTGCTGCCGGGGTTACCGTCTGTGAGAGCGGCGTGGAAGGAGGACTCGGGGCGAAACTGGCGTCGCCACTGTAGCTCGCCGTGATCATGTGCACGCCCACGACGAGGGTCGAGGTGGTCAATGAGGCCTGGCCACTCGCGTTCAGGACGCTCGAACCGATCAGGTTGGCCTCGTCGAAGAAATTGACGGTGCCCGTCGGCGTCCCACCGATGGTTGCAGTGACGGTCGCTGTGAAAGTAATCGCTTGCCCAAACATTGAGGTTGGAGAACTCGACGTTGGCGTCGAAATCGTTGTCGGAGCGGGCGGCGCAAGACACGACGACTGTGACGGCGGCATTAACGGCGTCGCGACAGCAGCCGCGGCGCCCAAGAGTTCCGTGACGCTGTCGCCAGTTACATTTGCCAGCCAGACATTTCCTGCCGAGTCAATCGCAATACCTTTGGGCCCATTGAGACCTGCGACGCTGAAACCGATGGGCGAGAGCGCCGCGCCCAACGAATCGAGTTCGGTCACACTGTTGCCGGTTTGATTTGCGATCCAAAAATGGTTAGCGCCGTCCCGAGCGATACCTGCCGGGCCGTTGAGTCCGCCGCCGGTAAAACCTGAGCTTGACACTGGACTCCCGTCCGAAGCGAACTCCGACACGTCCGAGGCATTTGTCACCCATTGATGGCAAGCGCCGCCGGCAACGATGGCGTTCGGAGTGCTTAGGCCGCCGCCAGTAAAGCCAGCGCCGGTGGATAGGAATATGCCCAGAGAGTTGAGTCCGGAAAGGCTATCGTTCCCACTGTTCGCTACCCAGATATTCCCCGAGCTATCAGCGGCAATCCCTTTGGGTGCGTTTAAGCCGCCTCCGGTGAAGTTGCTCAGCGAGGGGGGCCTACTCGCGGGATTCAGTTGGGTAACACTATTGTTACCTTGGTTGGCTATCCAGATGTTTCCAGGACCATCTATCGCAATCGCATCCGGAGTGTTCAGACCGCCGCCGGTGAATCCAGTCGTTGAAAGAGGAGAACCGGTAGACGACAATTCGGTCACGCTGTTATTGCCGCTGTTGGCTACCCATATGTTACCGTCCGCCGGCGCGATGGCTAGCGCGCTAGGAGCACTCAAACCTCCGCCCGTAAAGCCGCTCGAGGATACGGGGACGCCGGAGGGGTTCAGTTCCGTAATACTGTTATTGCCGCTGTTCGCGACCCATATGTTGCCCGGCCCATCCACTGCGACGGCACTAGGTTTGTTTAAGCCCCCGCCGATGTAGTTCAGCCATAATGTCCAGCCACTCGGCGCTGCCGCTAAGACCGGTAAATACGGTCCGCTCGTTCCTAAGCCGAAAATCGATGTATTGACTGGAGATTTGGCGAGATTGATAACCGCGCCAAGCGTGTCTGAGGAACTGGTAGCTGAAAACAGCGACGTACACGCGGGCGAGGATGGGGTGGCGTCAACACAATTAGCTAAGGCGTTGGCGATCGTGTCGATGAGCGATGGATCATTGTTGACGTTATCGATGACGCTACCCAGGGCCCCCAGACGGACATCGACCAGGTTGCCGATCGCCTGCACCGCGGTCGGTAACGGACCGTTGACGCAGGTAGTCGTTCCGTTAGGGACACAAGAGTCGCAGATATTTGTCTCTCCAGCCGTCGTGCAAAACCCGGTGGCTGTGTTGATGAAATTCGACGCAAGATAAGCCGCTGCGACGGTCGTCAACTCGTTGACAGTCGCTTTGATCGTGTTGCTTGGGAACGGCTGAGCTGGCGGGTATTGCGCAACCCCAAGAATCGAGAGAAGCTGAATCGCCGAGTTCGTCCCTCCGCCGGCGTCGCCGCGCTGTGCTACGAGATAGAGAACCGCACCGGGTTGCGGCGCGTTGCAAAAGTCCATCTCGAATTTGCCGTGAGAATCGGTCGTCGCTGTATCAACACCGGGAAAAGGTGGGAATCCCTGAACTGAAGCCAAATCGAGGATGACGGAAGACCCTTTGATAGCCGCCGTTGGCGATTTCGTAGCGGCAGTGGGCTTGTTATGATGTCGCTTTTTTTTGTTTTTGGCGCGACCACCGAGAACTGTCCCTCTGATCGTAAACACCACGGGCGCGCCAGGTGGACAGGGAATGATCGAGGCCGTCCTGTCGATCGCGGCACCGGTCATCTGCGGAAAAGCGGAAAGCGCGTCGCCTGCTCGAACTCGCTCCGGCCAGGCAAGACACATGATCGAGGCCATCAGGGTCAGCACCGCTATTTTCATGTTCATTCGGTCCATCCGAATTGTTTGTAAAGAGCGATTTCGCCATACTCCTTGGCGCTTCCGTAACCCGACTGAATGTCGAGACCCATCTTCCAGCGCCTGAGATACAATCCAAATATCGGCCCGCCCTGCCCGGCGACGCCGTGGACAAAACCCGCGCCGTAAATTGCCCCACCGCCGCCGGCCAACAAAGTGTAGGATTCGGAGGAATAGGCTACCGCGCGCATGTCGATCTCGTTGCTCAAAACCTTATTTTCAGTGTTGTAAATGGAGCTAACTGCAAGATTGACCGGATGCGCTGACTTGAGAAAAAGCCAGCTCGAAAAATCTTCTTCAGCAGTCGCGGCATGACTGTCTCCCACGTCGCCACCGCCGAGAATCGATAAATAGGTTCCTTCGAACAACCGAAAATCGAAACCACCCTGAAAACGGCCGAAGTTCAGCCGTGACTGGTGCCCGCTGCCTGGTGCGAGTGGGTTGTCGAAATCGTCGTGAATATAAAGCTGATAGCCGGTAACGCGCGCGATAAGGCCGATATTTGGCGTCACGCTTTGCGTGAGCTGCGCGCCTTGCTCCGTTGTCGCGTAATCGGCGCTAATATAGCCGCCGCCGTAAATACTTAAATCGAGAGTCTCGGGCCTTAACAGTGACAATGGTCCAGGCTGAGCTGTGGGACCCGGAGGGAACACCGACTGGCCCGACGCACCAGCAGCGAACATCAGCACCATCGATAGGACACCGAGGATGTGCGTGACGAAGGAGAGACCGTCGTGACGATTCAGTATTCTCATGGCACTTGCGCTCACGGATGATGTGGGAAGGAAACCACCGGAATCGCCGGCGGTGCGAGCGGAGGCGGTGGCGGTGGCGGTGCAGGAGGAGGTGCGGAAACAACGGCTGGAATATGAGGCACCGATGCTCCAATGTTTAGTATCGGCAGAGCTGCAACGACCGTCGCCGCCGCGGGAGCCTGCGCTCCGACGCTGTTGGCGACTGCTGCGACAGACATTGCTGCCATCGGAGTGCGGTTAAGCATCTGCAACGCCAGCGTAAACGTTGGATCCTCGGCGAGCGCCTGCTGGAAAAGTCCGCGCGCCTTCGCGTAATCCTGATTGTCTTTGGCCTCGAGTCCGTTCGAGAAATCGACGAAGGCTTTGAAATTGGTGGTCTGCGGCGTCTCGACGGCTTGCCAAAGTCCTCGGGACTTGAGTTGTGCTTCGCTGTAACCCAAATTGCTGAGAATTTCCGCGGATAGCCTCTTCTCGATCTCGTAAAAGCGTTCCGAAGAATCGGTTTGCGGCGAGAGCGGCTGAGTGGAGCCCGCCTGCGCCAAGGTCGACTCAACGTGCAATTGGCCTTTTGTTGGGTCGACGTAAGTTCCAGTTACAACACGAGCAGCGCCGAGCAGACGCCCGCTGCGGGCGACTGTATTCGGGTCTGCCAATCCGCTGGAGCCCAGCTTCATCTCGTCCAGGAGAGCTTGTAATCGATCCCGTTCAACCACCTTCAGGTTGGGCACTTTTGAAACGTCAGCGATTATCAGCTCGGCGAGACCCTTCTGGAGCGGCGACAGTTCCGGCGAACCGAGGTTACGATAATAGGTAATCGCAACCGCATTGGGATCGGGCGGTCCAATCGAGCTTTCGTTGGCGATTGCCGCTTGCGCCTGCACGCGGTTCTGCTCCCGCAACAGAATCGTCAGATCCCTTGCCACCGTGGCCTGCAGGTCGTTCGTCTTTTCCGTCTGTGTATCTGGAGTGAGTTTTATATAGCGCTGCCAAGCGTCAATCGCTTGCGAAAGATTGTCCTGCTTCAGATAGGCGAGGCCTAGATAGAGCGCAGGCGAACTCTTGTCGGGAAGCAAAGCCTGCGCTTGCTTGAGGTCGGCGACCGCCGCCGTATAATCGCCGGCGTTGTAGGCATCGATGCCCGCCTTTAGAAGCGGTGCTGCAGCCTCCGCCGATGGATTGGAGCCCGTCGTTGTGGCGGCATGCCCGGTCAACGGAAGCAAAAACAAAGAAAGAAAAATCAGTGCGAGAATGGCCATCGAATTTCCTTCTTTCTGCGCTATCGACGTCAAAGGGCGTACGAATCGATCGAGCAAATTCCTTCGATTATGATGAACTTTAAGATCACTCCGACGTTTTGACGACATCTGGCTAGCATCGTTGAAAAAAGATTGCAAGCTTTAGGACGGGATTGGTCCTTCTGAATGGCAAAAGATAACCGTCCAAAACCCTTATCACGCCAAGGCCCGATACGTTCGATGTTCTCCTCTATACGGATGGATGTGTAGGCGCTTTTGGCCCGAAGCGATCGAGCGGAACGTTCCGGCGAAAGAGCGGAAGGATTGTTAATCCTCGGCGTCGCGGGTTTTCTAAGTAGCTGGCCTTCCAGAACTTGCTCGGAATCCGCGATTTTTAAGATTGCAAGGCCGGATCAAGTCGCGGGCAAGGCTTAGACCCTGGAATTTTAGCTCCCAGCCCGTGGATCCCTCCGGGCAACTTGTCCGGTTGGGCTCGCAATCCGAGAGGGCGCACAAATGCTGGCCTATCTTTCAGCCCTCGCTCGCGTTAACGGACAGTCGGAACCAGCCATGGGGTTCCGCCGGGAAGGCGGAGTAAGTGGCGTTCTTCCTACCTCTTAACCCGCCGGCCCCCCCTTGACAAGATCGGACAATTGATCGGACAATTGCGCTGCCGAGCGATGTTATGTCTGAGCTGGCGTCAAAAAACTCGTTGATTTATTTGGGGTTTATTGGTGAGCCGTCCGGGACTCGAACCCGGGACCCTGTGATTAAAAGTCACATGCTCTACCGGCCTGAGCTAACGGCTCACTGAAGCGCAGATGTTTACCTGAACCGGCCAGCGACGCAAGCTCCCAGCCCGTATGGATTGCACCCGATGCGGCCTGTAATCTTGCAGTCAGCTTTTTTCGCGTATCCGCAAGCAAACAGATGAGAATTCCAGTAGCAGTCGTGGGCGCGACCGGAATCGCCGGCCAGCAGGTGCTGGCTGCGCTCGACGGTCATCCGATGTTCGAAATCGCCGCCTTGGCCGCCTCCGAACGATCCTCCGGCCGCAACTTCGCCGATGCGATCACCGACGCCGATAGCGGCCTGCGTCGCTGGTACGTCGACGAGACCGAGCCTCCCCGCGAGGCGCTCGTACTCACGGTTCAGGACGCCAAGTCGATGCGCCTGGACGGCGTCCGGCTGGTCTTTGCGGCAGTTGAATCCGAGGCTGCACGCGAACTGGAGCCACTTTACGCGCAGCACGTCCCGACAATCAGCACCGCGCGGCCATATCGGATGGAAGCGGACGTACCGTTGATCATCCCGGGCGTGAATCTCGATCATATGGGGATCGTGCGCGAGCAACAGCGGCGGCGCGGATGGAAGGGCTATCTCGCGACGCTGCCCAACTGCACCGCCACCGGATTGGCGATCACGCTCAAGGCGCTCGATCAGCGCTTCGGCGTCGAGGCGGTGGTTGTCACTACGATGCAGGGCATCTCAGGCGCCGGACGCGACCTGCCCGCACTGGATATTGTCGAAAACATCATCCCCTATATCCCGCGCGAGGAAGAGCGGGTCACAATCGAAACACGGAAAATTCTGGGACGGCTCGGCGAAGGGACAATCGCGGAGATGCCGCTCAGAGTCAGCGCTACCTGCACGCGCGCGTCGGTGCTCGCAGGCCACACCGAGGCGGTGGCGGCGAGCCTCAAGCGTCCGGCCTCGGTTGACGAGGCGATCGCGGCGTTTGAGGAGTTCGGCCGCGATTTTACCGCGCTCGGACTGCCGAACTCGCCCAAGCACATGATCACGGTTCATCGGAATCCGATGCGCCCGCAGCCGCGATTGGATCGGGGCGCTGAGCGCGGGATGACGACCTCGGTCGGGCGGGTGCGCGCCGACGAGGTGCTGCCGAACGGCTTCAAGTATCTGCTCGTCAGCCACAATGCCGCGATGGGCGCGGGACGCGGCGCGGTGCTGCTCGCGGAATATCTCAAGCACGTCGGGCTGGCCGAGTAATCGACGCTCATTAGTGACGGCCCGCGGGCCGCTCGATTCGCCTCATCGTAGACGTGCTCCCACGGTCGCGGAGTCGGCGACGGTCCAACGTCATAACTCCCCACTCGCCTCGCGCCAACCGCGCTTCGCTGGCGCTGGAAATGTAGCCGCGTTTCAGCGAAGAATAGACCGCTTATTCACGCGAACCTCATGAACGATCGGAGCAGGAATGGACTATAACGCGGCGGCGGTGCGAAAACTTCTCGACGGCGTGCGCGCAGAAGGCCGCACCGTCCTAAGCCCGGCCGGGGGCAAACTCCTGTGCGAGGCGATCGGCGTCGCGGTCCCGGCCGAACGGCTCGCGAAGTCCGCGCGCGCAGCGGCCGCGATGGCGACCGCGATCGGTTTCCCGGTTGTCATGAAGATCGTCTCGCCGGAGATTCTCCACAAGACTGAAGCCGGCGGCGTGATTGTCGGCGTCAAGAGCGCAGCCGAAGCCGAGCAGGCATACGACACGATCGTGGCAAGCGCCAAGTCATACGATGCGAAGGCGCATATCGACGGCGTGCAGATTCAGCAGATGATCGCCGGCGGCCATGAGGTAATCGTGGGCGCGCTGAGCGATCCGAGCTTCGGCAAGGTCGTTGCCTTTGGCCTCGGCGGCGTCCTGGTCGAAGTGCTCAAGGACGTGACCTTCCGGCTCGCCCCAGTTACAGAAGCCGACGCGTTGTCGATGCTCGACGGCATCGCAGCGGCGGAAATCCTGCGCGGCGTGCGCGGCGGCGCAGCCGTTGATCGTACGGCGCTCGCACGCACGCTCGTCGCGATCGCGCGGGTGGTCAGCGATTTTCCCGAAATCCGCGAACTCGATCTCAATCCGGTCTTTGCGAGCAAGAGCGGCGCGATCGCGGCTGACGTTCGCGTGCTCCTCGACTTCGCACCAGCGGCCGAACGCTACCGGCCCTCGCAGGAGGAGATCCTGCGCGCGATGAATCGGATCATGCAGCCCGACGCCGTCGCCGTCATCGGGGCCTCGCCGGAAGACGGCAAGATCGGCAACTCGGTGATGAAGAATCTGATCAACGGCGGCTACCAGGGCGCGATCTATCCGATCCATCCCAAGGTCGCCGAGGTGCTGGGCCGCCGCGCTTACAAGAGCGTCAAGGATATTCCCGGGCCAATCGACGTCGCGGTCTTTGCGATCCCGGCGCCGCTGGTCGCGGGCGCGCTCAAGGAGTGCGGCGAGAAGGGCATTCCTGGCGCGGTGCTGATTCCGTCG
>Ga0070733_10000136_pt1 | contig 66666 bp, 58 predicted proteins | sample Coa_R1_9_FD_66450 | JGI IMG/M metagenome (GOLD analysis project Ga0070733, IMG submission 66450) | Surface soil microbial communities from Centralia Pennsylvania, which are recovering from an underground coalmine fire - Coalmine... | ecosystem: Environmental > Terrestrial > Soil > Unclassified ... | reverse complement strand
TCGGTCACACTCCTGGCCGTGGGCAAGGCCCAGCCCCCGCAGATGCTGGCCGCCGCGGCGCGCTGCGGTCTGCAGCACTTCGGCGAGAGTTACCTGCAGGAAGCGCTGCAGAAGATTGCGGCGCTGCAGGAATTGTCGCTCACCTGGCACTTCATAGGACAGGTGCAGACCAGCAAGACGCGGGCGATCGCGGAGAACTTTGCCTGGGTGCACGCGCTGGATCGGCTGAAAATCGCGCAGCGCCTCTCGGCCCAGCGTCCATTTCACGCCCCGCCCCTGAACGTGTGCCTGCAGGTGAACCTCGGTGCGCAAAGCACCAAGGGCGGCGTTGCCGCCGCCGGGCTGGCGGCGCTTGCCGCCGCGGTGGCGGCGCTGCCGCGGCTTAGGCTGCGCGGCCTGATGTGCATTCCGCCGGAGGAAGCAGATCCTGCGCGCCAGCGCGCCTGGTTCGCGCAGTTGCGCGCGCTGCAGGATGAGCTCAACGGGAGCGGACTCGGCCTCGACACGCTCTCGATGGGCATGAGCGCAGACTTCCAGGCCGCGATCGCGGAAGGCTCCACCATCGTGCGCCTCGGTACGGCGCTCTTCGGCGCCCGACCCTGACTGCCGCTGTCAGCCAATCGACAAGTACAATGCCGTTCATGAACAGGCGCGTCTGCATACTCGGAGCCGGCAACATGGGCCGTGCGCTCGTGGGCGGCCTGTTGCGCTCCGGCACCCGCCCTGAGCAGCTCAACGTGGGCGAGAGCAGCGCCGCCGCGCGCGAGCTCGTGGCCCGCGATTTCGGCGTCAGCGCGTTTGCCGATAACACGCAGGCGGCCGCCGGGGCCGCCGTGGCGGTGCTCGCCGTAAAGCCGCAGGATGCCGTGACCACGCTCACCGGCCTTGCGGCTCTTTTCGCCCGCCAGCGCTCGCTGGTGGTTTCGGTGGCCGCCGGCGTTCGGCTCGCCGCGCTCGAGGCGGCCTGCGGCCCCGGCATCCCCGTGGTGCGCGCCATGCCTAACCGCCCCGCGCTCGTCGGCGCCGGGATCACCGGGCTCTATGGCGCGAGCGACATTTCCCCGGCACAGCGCGCGAGCGTAGAGCGCGTGCTCGGAGCGCTCGGCGAGACCGTGTGGGTGGCCACCGAGGAAGCGCTGGACGTGGTGACCGCGCTGTCGGGCAGCGGCCCGGCGTACTTCTTTCTTCTGGCTGAGCTCATGGCCGAGGCCGGCGAGCAGCTCGGTCTCCCGGAGGGCACCGCGCGGCGCCTGGCGAGCGCGACGCTGTACGGCTCGGGGCTTCTGGCCCAGGGCGCGGATTGCGACCTCCGGCGCCTGCGCTCCGAGGTGACCTCTGCCGGCGGTACCACCGAGGCGGCGCTGCGCGTCCTGGAGAGCGCCGGCCTGCGCGCCACCGTGGCGCAGGCGCTCAGCGCGGCAACGCAGCGCAGCCGCGAGCTGGCTGCCACCGCTGCGATCACCGCGACCGCTGCGAGGCCTTCATGAGCGCGATCTATTTCATCGTCGAGACGCTGCTGTCGCTGGCCCTGTTCGTGTTCCTGGCGCGGCTGCTGCTGCAGCTCAACCGGGCCGACTTCCGCAACCCCATTGCGCAGGCGGTGGTGCGGTTGACGAATCCGCTGATCCTGCCGCTGCGGCGCGTGCTGCCCCCGATCGGCAAGCTCGACACCGCTTCGGTAGTCGCGGTGCTGCTCGTGACCGCGGTCGAGGTTGCCTGCCTGTTCGCATTGCACAGCGGCGTCTTGCCCGGTCCGCTCGACTGGGCGCGGGCGATGCTGCTGGAAATCGGCCGCATGCTGTTGTCGACCTACTGCTACGCGATCCTGCTCTACGCACTCCTCGGCCTCATCGCGCCGAGCGGTTACTCGCCCTTACAGTCCGTGCTCGCGGCGGTGTGCGAACCGGTGTTACGCCCGATCCGCCGGCTGATCCCTTCGGTAGCGGGACTGGATCTGTCGCCGCTATGGGCCATTATCGTCATCCAGGCACTGCTGATCCTCTTGCGCTGAAGCTGAGCGCGTTCCGTCGCGCAAGGTCACCGATCGCGCGTACTCAGCGAGCGCTGCGGAGGCTTTCGGAACACGTGCTTAAGCGCGACTTCGCACCGGGAATCGCAGCATCCGCGCGCCTGCTGCACGGCCTCGTCGGCGCCTCCGTGACGCCCAGGCGCCGCGCAAACCCTGAGAAAAAAGGCATTTGCGCGCGACGCGAAATAAAAAACCGCTTGCGAAAGCGCGCGCATGTGCTATTTTCCGCGCCGATTCTCATTTTAAGCGGCAGCACTGCGCTGCGTTCCGCAATCACTAAATTTAATTCCAGGAGTAGGGCAACATGGCGAAAAAGGGTGGCGCACCGACGAAGTCGGAAGTCCTGACACACATCTCCAAGGACACGGGGCTCTCCCGCAAGCAGATCGGAGGCGTATTCGATTCGCTGAGCGGTGTAATCAAGAAGAGCCTGCGCGGCAACGGCTTGTTCACGATGCCGGGCCTCTTGAAGATGAAGGTCGTCAAGAAGCCGGCCACCAAGGCTCGCGAAGGCGTCAATCCGTTCACCGGCGAAAAGATGATGTTCAAGGCCAAGCCGGCGAGCAAGAAGGTTCGCGTGATGCCTCTCAAGAGCCTCAAGGGCATGGTGAACTCCTAGGAGTTCACGCTTTCCGCTTTAGCTGCGGCATAAAAGCCCGGGAGGAGAAATTCTCCCGGGCTTTTTTTAAGCGCTCACCGCGCGGCCCATGAAGGCGAGTACGGTCTCGCGCAAGTCATTGATACGGCCGTGAAAGAAATGCCCGGCACCGGCCAGGACCACGACCTGCGGCGCAGGCTTCAGGGTGTGCGACCACGCAAGCACGGCCTGCGGCGGCACCACCTCGTCCGCGTCGCCCTGCACGATGAGCCACGGGCACTCAGGCGGCGCGGCACCCGTTACACTGATTTTAGTGATACCGGGCGCGACGGCCACCAGGCGCGCGGGTGCGGCCTCGCCCGCCGCCCACACCGCCACCGAGCCGCCAAACGAAAAGCCTCCGAGCCATAGCGCCGCACCCGGCCAGCGCTCGCGACCCCAGGCAATGACGGCGAGCGCATCGTGGATCTCGCCGCGGCCCTCGTCGTAGGTCCCGGCGCTCGTGCCGACGCCGCGGAAGTTGAAACGGATGGTGGGCGCTCCCAGCTGGTTGAAGGCGCGTGCCAGGGTGTGCACCACCTTATTGTCCAGCGTCCCGCCGAACTGAGGATGCGGGTGGCAGACCACGGCGAAGACGTTAACCGGCGCGGATTGGCTGGCCGCGCCGCTTACGGGCGTCTCGATGAGCGACTCCAGGCCCCCTGCGGGGCCGGCGAGAGTCAGCCGTTCAGCGCGTGGAGACCTGAGCACCATGAGCGTCAGGCCGGCGCTGCGGGAGCCGCGAGCCTCACCAGCAGGCGATTCAGGCGCTGCACGTACTCCGGGGGATTGCTCAGGGACACCCCTTCGGCGAGCGCGGCCTGCTCAAACAACAGCTGCGCGAGTTCCGCGAACTGACCTGGGTCCGCGACGCCGTCCAGGTACCTCACCAGCGGGTGCCCGACGTTCACCTCCAGGAGCGGCCGGGCATCGGGCACCTTCTGGCCCGTGGCGGCGAGAATGCGCCGCATCTGCTCGGACAGGTCGTGCTCCCCGAGCACCAGGCACGCGGGCGACTCCTTGAGGCGCTCGCTGACACGCACCTCCGTAACGCGTTCACCGAGAGCATCCTTGATGCGTTTCAGGAGCCCCTTACTCTCCTTCAGCTCGGCATCGTGCTGCTTGCGGTCGGCATCGCTCGCGAGCCCCCCGAGCTCAAGATCGCCGCGCGACGCATCCTTGAAGCGCTTGCCCTCGAAGGTTTCGAGCTGCCCCATGATCCACTCGTCGATCCGCTCGGCGAGCAGCAGCACTTCGAGGCCGCGCTCCCTGAGACGCTCGATGGCGGGGCTGTCGCGCGCGGCTGCCAGGCTCTCGGCGATGACATAGTAGATGCGCTCCTGCCCGGGCTGCATGCGTGCGACATAGTCCGCGAGACTCACGGAGGCAGTGCCGGCGGACTCGTGGGTGCTGGCAAAGCGCAGCAGTGGCAGGATGGCCGCCTGGTTGGCGTGATCCTGCGCGATGCCCTCCTTCAGGACCGCGCCAAACTCCTTCCAGAACGTAGCGTACTTCTCCACCTCGTCCTTCGCCAGGCGCGCCAGCAGCTCCAGCACGCGCCTGGTCAGGCCGCTGCGGATGGCTTCGACCTCCGGCTCCTGCTGCAGGATCTCGCGCGACACATTCAGCGGCAGGTCGCCCGAATCCACCACGCCCTTGACGAAGCGCAGATACAACGGCAGGAACTGCTCGGCGTCATCCATGATGAATACGCGCCGCACATACAGCTTCAGTCCGCGCGTCGCATCCCGTTGCCACAGGTCAAACGGCGCCCGCGCCGGCAGGTACAGCAAGCTCGTGTATTCGCGCTTGCCCTCCACCTTGTTGTGGCTCCAGGCGAGCGGGTCGCTGAAGTCATGTGCGAGGTACTGGTAGAACTGACGGTATTCCTCATCCGTGACCTGCGCCCGCGGCAACGTCCACAGCGCCTTCGCCTGGTTTACCACCTCGTATTCGATCGAGGCCTCGCCTTCGCTCGTGTCCGTCCCTGGACGCGCTTCCGGCCCGCGCATCCCTGCGCGGGCGCTCGCCGCCTCTGGCGGCTCGCCCTTGCGCATCCGGACCGGGAAGCCGATGTGGTCGGAATAGCGGCGGATCAGCCCCCGCAGGCGCATGGGGTCGGTGAATTCGAGCGCGTCGGCCTTCAGGTGCAGGGTGACGGCGGTGCCGCGGCCGGGAAGGGTCACGCTCTCAACCGTAAAGTCCCCTGCGGCGCCGGACTCCCAGCGCACGCCGGCCTCGGGTGTCGCGCCGGCCTTGCGGGAGCGCACCTCGACGCGCTCCGCGACAATGAACGCGGAATAAAAGCCGACGCCAAACTGGCCGATGAGCTGTGACGCCTTCTGCGCATCACCCGATAGGGAGCGGAAGAACTCCCGCGTCCCGGAGCGCGCAATGGTGCCGAGGTTGGCGATGGCCTCCTCGCGCGTCATGCCGATACCGTTGTCGGTGATGGTCAGGGTGGCGGCGGCGGGATCCGCGTCGATGCGGATGCCGAACTCCGGATCGTCGGCTACCAGCGAGCTATCGGCGATGGCGGCGAAACGCAGCCGGTCGCAGGCATCGGAGGCGTTGGAAATCAGCTCGCGAAGGAAGATCTCCCGGTGGCTGTACAGGGAGTGGATCATGAGCTTGAGCAGCTCGCGCACCTCGGCCTGGAAGCCATGGGTCTGGCGGTCGCCGGCCGGCGCGGCGCTCTCGCCCGGGGTATTCGTCGCTGGCATGCTCGTCCCTCACCGCGCGCGGCGGTTCGCAAACGAGCGATCTTGGGAGTTGGCGCGGAATTTTCAAGCGCCCCGTGAGGGAACCCGACCGACGTGAGCGGAAGGCGGCCTCAGGCCAGGAGCTGAGCCAAGTGCTCGCGCGCGAGGAACAGCGCCGCCGCGCAGGCCAGCAACATGCCCGCGGCGGAGGCGATGAAAGGTACGGCAGTGGCGAGGGTTTCGGTGAGCGCCGCGGTCGCGACGTGGCGACAGGCGCCGACGACATCGTCAAGATCGTCCCAGAAGTAAGCGAAGAACTCCATGCGGGATGCACTCTACCGTGGCCCCGGCAGCGCGCGGCGTGCGCGCGCTCACACTCGCAGCGCACTGTTTTTCATCCCTTGCAGCACGTGACGGGCATGCGTAGGCTTGCCTCGCCCCGTGACACCCGGACGTGACTTAAATCAGGTCATCATGCAGCGCATCGTCGTCCTGAACCCCAAAGGCGGGTCCGGCAAGACGACCATCGCGATCAACCTGGCGAGTTACCTTGCCTCGCAAGGCGCGCTGCCAGTTCTCATGGACTTCGACCCGCAGGGCTCAACGGTGCGCTGGGTCCGCAAGCGCAAGCCCTCACAGGCGCAGATCCAGGTCATCGCCGCGTTCGAGAAGGACACGCGCACCACGCGCGCGTTTCAGCTGCGCGTTCCCGAGAACGCCAGCCACGTCGTGGTCGACACTCCGGCCGCGCTCACGCCCAGCGAGCTGGCGGAAATGACGCGCGGCGCGCACAAGATCATCGTGCCGGTGCTGCCCTCGGACATCGACATCCAGGCCTGCTCCAAGTGCATCCGCGACCTGTTGCTGGTGGCCAAGATCCGCCGCGAGGACGACCGCATCGGGGTCATCGCCAACCGCGTGCGACGTAACACCCTGACCTACCAGTCGTTAATCCGCTTCCTGCACACGCTCGGCATCCCGATCGTGGCCACCATCCGTGACTCGCAGAATTACGTGCGTGCCGCGGAACTCGGGGTCGGCGTGCACGAGATGAAGAGCTACGTGGCCCAGGACGACGTGGAGCAATGGCTGCCGCTGGTGCAATGGCTGACGGGTGCGAAGCCGGATACGGTCTTGCCGCCCCCGCAATCACCGGGCGACACGTCGGCAACGGGGGAAACCACGGCGCCGCCTGTCGAGGGCGCGGGGAATGGGGTGGACGCGGTGCAGGTGCCGCCGCCCGCAGTGGCCAATGCGTGAAGGGGTGGCACGCGCTCGGGCGTGCCGCGCGCTGCGCTACCGCTTAGGCGTCTTGCCGGTACCGTTCGTGCCGTCGGGGGTGCCCCAGGAGTCGCGTACCTGGTCAGCCCAGTTCTTGTAGTTCGACCAGGTGTAGAGGTTGCGGGTGATCGCAGCCTGACGGGCGCGGGCGCGCTGCATGCGGTCGAGCCAGTTCGCGTATGCGTCCGGGCCACCCGTCGGATTGCCGCTGGGGGTCGCGTCGCGGTGAATACCGGGCGGTTCGTCCCGCCCCTTGTCGGATGAGCTCATGGAAGCTCCTGAAGAGTTGCTCGCAGCGTACGGTGTTCATAACGCGCGCCGCAGGAACTGGTTCACAGGCATGTCGCCATACCGCTACGCTGGGACGCAGCTCTCGCGAGATGCAAAAAAAGTGTGTGGCGCGCGGCGCGCGTGCGTGCGTTATGTCAGGCTACGAGGCGATACACCGGCTGGTAGACGCTGCCGGGCAGGCGCATGCGCTGCTGCGCGACGAACGCCGCCAGCAGCTCGTCCAGCAGACGCATGATGGTCGGATCGCCGGCGAGCTCGTAGGGACCGAGACGCTCGATGGCCTGGATGCCGTATTCCTTGACGTTGCCGGTGACGATGCCGGAAAACGCGCGCCGCAGGTTGGCAGCAAGTTCGTGCGGGGGCTGGCCGCGCTTCAGCTGCAGCGCCCGCATCGATTCGTGGCTCACTTCGAACGGCAGCTGAAACTCGCGCCGGATCGACAGCAACCAGTTGAAGTTGTAGGAATCGCTCTGGCGGCGGCGGAACTCGCGCACCGCGTCCATGCCGTGGACCATGCGCCGCGCCACTTCCGCCGGGTCATCCACCACCACCGCGAGGCGCCCTAGCGCCTCCGCCCCGAGGGTCGCGCCGATGAAGCGGCAGATGTGCTCGAAATACGCCGCACTCGCCTGTGGTCCGGTGAGCACGATCGGGAACGGCTGGCGCTGGTTGGCGGGGTCGAGGAGGATCCCGGTCAGGTACAGGATCTCCTCGGCGGTCCCGGCGCCGCCCGGAAACACCACGATGCCGTGCGCCATGCGCACGAAGGCTTCGAGGCGCTTTTCGATGTCCGGCAGGATCACGAGCTGGCTGACGATCGGGTTGGGCGACTCGGCGGCGATGATGCCCGGCTCGGTGATGCCGATGTAGCGGCCATGCTCGATGCGCTGCTTGGCGTGCCCGATGGTTGCGCCCTTCATGGGTCCTTTCATCGCGCCCGGTCCACAGCCGGTGCAGACGTCCAGTCCGCGCAGCCCCATCTGGTAGCCGACCTCCTTGGTGTACTGGTACTCCTCACTCGTGATCGAGTGTCCGCCCCAGCACACGATGAGGTTCGGGCGCGCCTTGTGATCGAGCAGCCGCGCATTGCGCAGCACGTGGAACACCGCGTTGGTGATGGCGGCCGAGTCGGTGAGATCGAAGCGCCCGCTGCCGACGATCTCATCCGCGATGTAGACCACGTCGCGCAGCACCGCGAACAGGTGCTCCTTGATGCCACGGATCATCTGCCCGTCGACGAAGGCGGCCGCCGGCGCATTCTTCATCTCGAGCTTCACGCCCCAGGCGTGGCGCACGATGCGCAGGTCAAAGGAGCTGTAGCGGTCGAAAATCTCCTTGGCATTGTCGCTGTGCGCACCGGAGTTAAGGACCGCGAGCGCGCAGCGCCGGAACAAGGGGTACAGCCCACCCTGGCCCGAATCGAGCAGCTTGTCGATCTCGGTTTGCGACAGGTTCTCGAGGCTGCCGCGCGGACCTACCCGCGCGTCGACAAAGTCTGAAGACCCGGTGTCGCTCACATCTAAGGCAGAATGTCGATGGGCGCGTTGTCCGGCGTGAGCATCCAGATCTCGACCATGTCGGCGTTCGACACGGCGATGCAGCCATCGGTCCAGTCGGTGCGCTGGTAGTAGTCCGCGTCGTGCTTCATCAGGTTCGGCAGCCCGTGAATCATGATCGAGCCGCCCGCCTGCCAGTGCCGCGCGCGCGCGCGTCGCAGATCCGATTCGTTCGGATAGGAAACCTTGATCGACAGAAAGTAGTCGCTGCGGGAGTTGCGCCGGTCCAGGCGGTAGTCACCCTCCGGCGTGCGGAAATCGCCCGAGCGCTCTTTCTGTCCCGTGGGGTTCAGCCCCAGCGCGACGTGGTAGCTGCGCACCACGTTGCCCCCCTGCATGAGGTCCAGGCGCCGCTGCCCCTTGTGTACGACCACCCGGTCGACCACCGGCAGCGCGTCATTCGAGCGCAGCACCACCGGCTGGGTCCCCGGCAGTCCGTCCGCGAGGCTCGCGCTCGCGAGCCCGGCCACCATCAGCGCGGCCAGGATGCTGAAATTCATGCGTTTCCAGAGGCTTATGTTCATTCAGGCGCGATTATAGACGCTGCAGGCTTTTCCCGGCATGAACGTCGTCACAGCCCCTCAGCCGCCGTTGCCGACCTGCTCGACGCGCGGAATTGCGAGCTGCACGCCCGGATGAAGGTCCGCGAGATTCACGTCAGGGTTGTACTGCTGCAGCAGCCACATCGGCAGCTGCGCACCGCGCTGCGTGAGCGTCCAGGGAGAATCTCCCGGACGCGTGATGTAGGCCTCGGTGCCGATGATGCGGTGAGACGCGAAATAACTCGCCTGCAGTGCGCGGTGATACTCGCGGCGCCGCTGCTCGAACATCTCGCGCGGCATCTTGCGCAGGTCCAGCCGGATGCGCTCACCGATGAGGACCGGCTGCTTGGCTTTCAGGTGATTGAGCGTGCGCAGGCTCGCCGTGGGGATAGCGAGCCAGTCGGCGTAGTGCCCGAGTGTCTCATCGGCGGCGACCCGGATGGTGCTCTCCTTCGAGACCGAGTAGTCGATAGGATCGGCGCTCTGCTGCACGTCGGCCGCAGGTCCGAGTGCCGGGCCCAGCGCCTCCGCCTGCGCCGCTGACACCGGCTGCGGACTGCCCACGTGCCCATGAATCGTCACCATCTCCATTTCGGCCGCCGCCGCATCCTCGGCGCTCTCGCGTTGCGCGACGGCCACCGGCACGGCACCGCCAGCCGAGCCGGATACCGCGGTCGCAGGTGGGGGTGTGCGTGCGGCAACAGCAGTTGCCGGGGCCATGGCGGGAGCTGCGGCGGGTCGCGGCGCAGCGGTCGCCGCACCCGGCGCCACATTGCTGGCTTCGAGCGCCGTGACACCCGCCACCGGCACCGGCGGTGACTCTGGCAGTGTCAGTACCCGGCCCGGGCGCACGCGCGCGCTGGTGCGCACGCTATTCAGCTGTGCCAGCGCCTGGATCGACACCCCGTAGCGGTCCGCAATCCCGGCGAGCGTATCGCCGCGCTGTACGCGGTAGCGCGGCGGTGCGCGCTGGCCGGCGAACAGTTCATGCGACCCCAGGCGCTGCGCGAGCAGCTCGCTGTTCCAGTGTTGGCCATCCATGGGCAGGCGCAGGCGATACGCGCGCGGAATGCGCTGCCGGCCTTCCCACACCGACCCCAGTAGCGCCGGATTGAGCCCGCGCAGCTTGGCGGGGTCGATCTTGAGCGCGTGCTCGAGCGCGCTCACGGTGACATAGGCGGGCAGCTCGACTTCCTGAAAGCTCGCCTCGGGCTCCTTCTGCAGGGGACCGAAATACTTCGCCGGGTCGTGGTCGATCTCCAGCGCTGCGAGGAATGACACGTAGAAATTGCGCGAGGCGAAGCCGAATGTGCGGCTGTGGTAGTTGCGCACGATGGTGACGATGTCGTCGGTGCCCAGGGTCTCTTTCGCATGCCGCACGCCGGCGGTACCGTGGTTGTAAGCCGTGAGCGCGAGCGGCCAGGTTCCGAGCACGCGGTAGTTGTAGGCGAGCAGCTGCGCCGCCGCCTCGGTGGAGCGGAACGGATCCAGGCGATTGTCCACCGCACCGTCGATGCGCAGATAGCGCCGTCCGGTGGAGCGCATGAACTGCCACAGTCCCGCCGCGCCGACCTTGGAATACGCAGCCGGGTTGAACGAGGACTCCACGTGCGGCAGCACCGCGAGCTCCGCCGGCAGTCCCAGGTTCGCGAGCGTCTCGGCGATGTGGACTTCCCAGGCGCCGGAGCGGATGAGGCCGGCACGAAAACGATCCGACTGCCCGAGCTGGAAGCGGATGTCATCGACCGCGGCGCGCAGGCGTTCCGGGGTGCCTTCGGCGCCCCACAGGTCCTTGATGCGCTGATCATCAGCGGTCAGTGGCGTGTCTGCTGCGTCCGCGATGCGCTTCAGGGCCGCGCCGAAGCGATCGCGCGCCGCGTCCACCAGCTTCTCGCGCTCGGCGGGCCCGGTGTCCGGCGGGAAATGCAGCGTGGTGTAGACCACGGCGAGGTTGTACTGGTCATGGAGAAAGCCGGAGTTGGTATCGATCTGCGTGTAGACGTGCACCCAGAATTGCACGTCCCGCTCCAGCTGCGGCGGACGCGGCACGGGGTCCTCGGCCGCCAAGACGCTCGTAACAGCGAACACGGAAATGCAGGCAGCGAGCCACGTCCCCCGGGCGCGAGGCCCTTTACGCGCCACCAGACTCCACCCCCGTTGTCGACTTCATTTACACCTCGTAGAGACCATATTTCGCTTGTGTATTCAATTGGTTGGGCGTGAGCGCAGCGGCCTGCTTCACATCTTGCAGCGTGCAACCTGTCGGGCATTTTGACACTGGCGCGGTTTTTGCGCCGATCCGGCGCGTGCCGGCCGGTGGCACCGTGAGCCGCCCGGCCACGAACGGGCTGCGCAATGCGCACTGCGTCACACAATGCGGCCGTGCCGGGGACACCTTGTCACATCGGACCGCAAGGCGCAGCGCCTGGCACGCGTGTTGCTTATATCTGCCCAAGGACATCAGTCCGGGAAGGAAGAGCCAACGGGATAACCGAAGAAAGCGTGGGTCCGAAGACGACTGACAGCTCGCCGGCCACCACGTCCACACCGAATAACAACGAGAAGACACTCCTCCACACACAAGCAAGCGACCGACACCCCGCCTCCCGGCGGGGTTTTTTTTGCGGGTAAAAAAAGAGGCGCCTGTGCGCCTCGTAGTTTTCGAATCGGTCTGTCAGTTCGCGTTGGTCGTCAGAAACTAAGCACTCACCCGCACTTGGAATCGCCACAATTCAGGCACGTCATGCAGCCGTCCATCATGACCACGGCGGCGGTGCTGCAGCGTCCGCACAGCTGCGCACCTTCCGGGAAATGCGACTTGGCGAAGGCATCGCTTTGCTTGGCGCGCGCCTCGAACTCGGCACGCTTCTCGTCGACGAGTTTCTGCTGGTGCACGTCGAGCTGGGTCTTGCGAATTAGGCCGATGCTCTGCAGGTGCTTCTCGATCACGTGGCCGAGCTCGGCAATGATCGAGGGCATGAACTTGCCGCCGGGCTGCCAGTAGCCGCCGCGCGGGTCGAACACCGCCTTCAGCTCGTCCACCAGGAAGGTCACATCGCCGCCCTTCCTGAACACCGCCGAGATGATGCGCGTGAGCGCCACGATCCACTGGAAGTGATCGAGGTTCTTGGAATTGATGAACACCTCGAACGGCCGGCGCTGCTCGTACTCGGTGCCTTCGTTCAGCACGATGTCGTTGATGGTCACGTACATGGCGTGATCGGAGATCGGCGTCTTGATCTTGTAGGTCGAGCCGATCAGCATTTCCGGACGCTCGAGTTTCTCGTGCATACGGATGACTTTGGCGGTGTGACCGTTCTTGTCGCGCACGAACTCATCCGCCACCTGCGCCGGCATGCGCGCCTGGGCTACCTTGTCGACCGGCTTGGCCTCGGCCTTGTCCTCAGGTTTCTGCACCTGGTACTTAACGATTTTTCGATCGATCTTGATGCTCATATTCAGTTCCTGGATTCGACCTACCTGAATTTCAAGTGCTCACAGACGTCCGTAATACCCGTCTCTCATGGCGTCGAACAAATTCGCCGCCGTGTGGATTTCGCCGTCGTAGTCGATTTCCTCGTCGCCACGCACCTCGACCACCGTGCCGTCTTCGAGCGTGAACTTGTAGAGCGTGTTCTTGAGGTCCTGCTCTTTCACCAGCACGCCCTGGAAGGCCTCCGGGTTGAAGCGGAACGTCGTACAGCCCTTCAGACCCTGCTCGTGTGCATACAGATAGATGTCTTTGAATTTCGCGTAGGGGAAATCCGTAGGCACGTTCGCCGTCTTAGAAATCGATGAATCGACCCACTTCTGGGCCGCAGCCTGCACCTCGACGTGCTCCTTGGGAGTGACCTCGTCCGAGGCGATGAAGTAATCCGGCAGTCTTTCGCCATCGTTGGTAGCTCCAGGTTGGGCACTCGGATTGACGAGTTCGCGATACGCCAGCAACTCGAAGGAATAAACGTCGATCTTTTCCTTGGACTTCTTGCCTTCGCGGATCACGTTTCTGAAGTAGTGATGCGCGAACGACGGCTCAATACCGTTGGAGGCATTGTTGGCGAGCGACAAGGAGATCGTGCCGGTCGGCGCGATCGAGGTGTGGTGCGTGAAGCGTCCGCCGGTTTCCGCCAGCTCATGTACCAGCTGCGGGGCGACCTGCGCCACGCGCTGCATGTAGCGGCTGTACTTGGCGTGCAGGAGGCGCCCGGCGATCTTCGAGCCGGGCTTCCAGCCGTCCTTCACCATCTCCGGGCGCTTGCGCAGCATCTCCTTGGTGACCATGAACTCCTCGTTCATGATCGGCGCCGGGCCCTTTTCGCGCGCCAGCTCCAGCGCCGCTTCCCAGCCCGCGACCGCCATCTCGCGTGTCACGTCCTCCGTGAACTGCACCGCCTCGGGCGAGCCGTACTTCATGCGCAGCAGCGCCATGGTGCTGCCCAGGCCCAGGAATCCCATGCCGTGACGACGCTTGCGCAGAATCTCTTGGCGCTGTTGTTCAAGTGGCAAGCCGTTGATCTCGACGACGTTGTCGAGCATGCGCGTGAACACCTTGACGACCTCGCGATACTCGTTCCAGTCGAACTCCGCGAAATCCCCGAACGGATGCTTTACGAAACGGGTCAGGTTTACGGAACCCAGCAAGCAAGAACCATATGGCGGCAACGGTTGTTCACCACAATTGTGGGCGTGCAAGCCGTTTGCATCGAATCTATTGACGCCGGGAACCTGGACGTCATAGACCGCGTCCACCCCCACTTCTGTGATGCTGGCGACGGTCGCGACGAATCGCTCACGATTAAGGGTGCGCGTATATCGATGCAAAGCTCGCCGAAGACTCGCTACCTTGTCAGCATCCGTGAATCCGACGGTGTCGCTGAAGCGCGCGATGTTTTCGCCGCTAATTACAAGTTCATACTGAGGGAGAGTTGGATACAGAGCACGTCCTCCGCGCCCGTCAGGGAGGAGGCTAGAGCCCGCAGGCCGCCGCGCGTAAATCACGCTAACGATGCCAAGCCGCAGCAGCATTCGTTGCACAGCTTCCAGCATCGGCCGATCCGACTGTACCAGCCGTATGGATACACCCTTCGCCTGAGAGCCCTGCACAGAACCGTCAGCATCAAACAAGCCGCGCAGGACACCACGATGAAACGCGCTCGAGGCGCGTTCGATCACGGGAGTGATCGTCTTGTGTCCAGGGGCGAGTCCCAGGCGATTCGCAAGATCGCGCAAGCCGACAGAATGGAAACGGTGTTCGCGGCGCGCCTCAATCAAAGACCACGACGGCGGTGCGCTCCGACGCGCAACTGAAGTGGCAGCAGCGCTGACGGCGCTCATGATGCTCTGTGCTGCGGCACCAGGCGCCGCGCCGCCGTTAACCGCCGCAGCAACATCCCAGACCGACAGCACAGCCAAGTCGGCCTTCAGGGTCCCGTCGCCGATGAGCAAACCGATGAGATATCCCTCATCAAACGTATGGTCTCCGCCCCACTCCGAATTCATCCGATGATCGTGGAGCAGTACCTTGTCGCCCGGTCGCAGGTCGCCTGCGGGCGTCCATTCCGTTTCTGATGACCAGCGCGTCAGCTGCGTGAACCGGCGCACACGATGATCGGATGTGAGCCGCAGCGAGTAGCCTTCGTCTGTCGCAAGTCGCACGACTCCGCGGTGCGCGGTCAGGAAAAATCCCTCAGGTCCGGTCGCGTGGTCTGCCCCGTCTACTCGAGCCAGAAATGGCCGTCCGATGAGCTCGCGTACCTGGCGAGCTCCCTCGCTCGTTTGCACCCATGTATCCGCGGTGACGCACGGGTTAGTAGCGCGGATGTTCTCGCACCACCAGTTGTTGTTCATCTCGTTGACGCGGTCGACGAGAATGAAGCCCGGCTCGGCAAAGTCGTACGTGGACGTCATGATCACGTCCCACATGCGGCGCGCGGGCAGGGTCTTGTAGACCTTGCAGGCCACCAGGCCCTCGTCATTCGCGACGTAGCCCTCGTGAACTGGCCACTCGCGCCACACGAACTTTGCCGCATCGGTGAGATCGGGCTTGTCCACCTCGTATTCTCTTTGCGCCAACGGGAAGGCGAGCTTCCACTCGCGATCCGCGCGCACCGCGTTCATGAACTCGTCGGTGATCAAAAGCGACAGGTTGAATTGCCGCAGGCGACCGTTCTCGCGCTTGGCGCGGATGAACTCCATGACGTCCGGGTGTCCGATGTCGAATGTGCCCATCTGCGCGCCGCGGCGGCCGCCGGCGGAGGAGACGGTGAAGCACATCTTGTCGAAGATATCCATGAAGGACAGGGGGCCGGAGGTGTAGGCGCCAGCGCCCGATACGTACGCGCCACGCGGGCGCAGCGTCGAATGCTCATAGCCGATACCGCAACCCGACTTGAGCGTAAGTCCCGCCTCGTGGACCTTCTTCAGGATGTCGTCCATCGAGTCGCGGATCGTGCCGGAGACGGTGCAGTTGATGGTCGAGGTCGCGGGCTTGTGCTCGAGCGCCCCGGCGTTGGAGGTGACGCGGCCGGCGGGAATCGCGCCGCGGCGCAATGCCCACAGGAACCGCTCGTACCAGTGCTCGCGTACATCAGCACGCTCGACGTCGGCGAGCGCGCGCGCCACGCGCTGATAGGTCTCGTCCATCGACTTGTCGATGGGCGTGCCGTCCTTGGCGGTCAGGCGATACTTTTTATCCCAGATGTCGAGCGATGCTTCCTGAAAGGGAATTGCGTCGATATCTTTGGGTTCAATCTTGACGACGGTGTTCATGAAATCCGCGGCGCTCCGACTTTCTTGACGCCTTTTCTCACGGATGTAGGGAATGCCGGCAGTGCCCGCGATCTTGAATAAGCCGCAAGCCCGACAGCACCTGCTGTCTGTCAGGACAGCCAGGTCCCTGCAACCTCCCCCCGACCGCGGACCTTGTTCGCCTTGCGCGAACACAAGATCTTGTGTGTCGGGGTCGAAAGCCTAATGACCACCTCGGGGTGCGTCAAGATTCCATAATACGTTTTTTTACCCCAATTTAGATCAATTATTTCAATGTATTGCACCGTTCTTAGCCACAGGATGGGGCATATTTTTTACCAAAACTGCGGCACCCGGGCCGACTCTCCCCGACCCCAACATCTTGTGCCCAAGCCAAGCACAGGTTTTGCACAAGCTGCCCACAGGCACGGCACGGCCAAGGCCGCGGTTGACGACTGCCCGCCAGGGCGAATTGCTCCCTGGCTACTTTTTGACCACCTGCTGCTCTCTTGAAAGCCGGCCGGGTGGACCGCACATCGTGTGCAAGCCGCGCCAGTGAATGGCGCTCAAGGTTTTCACACTGCCTTTCCAACAGGAGAACTGAAATGACTATCGTTCGTTACGAGCCGTGGGCGTTCGTGAGCCGCGTACAGCGGCATCTCGATCGCGCCCTCGGCGAGACCCAGGGCCTGGCTGACGGTGCCGATGCCGCGCGTGTCAGCTGGATTCCGCACGTCGACATCCGCGAGGAAGCTGAGCGCTTCGTGGTGGCGGCCGATGTGCCGGGCGTCGAGCCCAAGGACATCGAAATCACCGCCGACAAGGGCGTGCTGACGGTTCGCGGCGAGCGCAGCTCGCAGAAGAACGCGACCGCGGACGGCTACGAACGCGTGGAGCGCGCCACCGGCACGTTCCTGCGGCGTTTCACCCTTCCTGAGAGCGCGGACGCGGAGGCCATCAAGGCCACCCATGTCAACGGCGTGCTGGAGCTCAGCATCCCGAAGCGCCCGCAGGAGCAGCCGCGGCGCATCGCCGTGCAGGCTGCCTAAAGCCCACTCAAGACACGCCGGCGGTGCGCACATCGCCCGCCGGCGTGACTTGCCTGCGGCCCGCCTGAGCTAGACTTCATCGGGCCATGAGAGCCTTAACTTCCGCCTGCTGCCTGATCACGGCGCTGGCGGCGAGCGCCTCGCTCGCCGGGATCCCGCCGACGGCGGGCGACACCCCGCTGCCCTCGCTGGCGCCCATGATCCGCAAGGTTTCCCCGGCGGTGGTCAACATCGCGACGCGCGGTACCATCCGCGAGCGCGGCTCGCAGAATCCCCTGCTCGATGACCCGTTCTTTCACCGCTTCTTCGACGTGCCCCCTGACTCGGGCACGCGCGAGCGGCCGTTTCAGAGCGCCGGATCCGGGGTCATCTTCGATGCCCGCAAGGGCTACATCGTCACCAACGCACACGTCGTGGAGAACGCCAGCGAGATCACCGTGACCCTGCAGGACGGCCGCGACCTCAAGGCCGAGATCGTCGGCAGCGACGCGCCCTCGGACGTCGCGGTCCTCAAAGTGAAGGCCGACGGCCTGGCACAGATCGCGCTCGGGGATTCCGCGAAGTCCGAAGTCGGGGATTTCGTAGTCGCCATCGGCAACCCCTTCGGCCTGCAGCACACGGTGACCTCCGGGATCATCAGCGGGCTGTCGCGTTCCGGGATCAGCCCCGACGGCTATGAAGACTTCATCCAGACCGACGCCTCGATCAATCCCGGCAATTCCGGCGGCGCGCTCGTCAACCTGCGGGGCGAGCTGATCGGTATCAACACGGCGATTCTCTCCCGTACGGGCGGCAACATCGGCATCGGCTTCGCGATCCCGGTAAACATGGCGCACAGCGTCATGAACCAGCTGATCCGCTACGGCGGGGTGAAGCGTGGCGAGCTCGGCGTGAGCATGTACACGGTCACCGCCGGCATCGCGCACTCGCTGGGCCTGAGCAGCGTGAGCGGCGCACTGGTTTCACAGGTCATCGAGGGCTCGGCCGCCGAAGCTGCGGGCATCCGTACCGGCGACGTGATCACGAACGTGAACGGCCAGGCGGTCAAATCCAACAGCGAGCTGCGCAACGCCATCGGCCTGTTGCGCGTCGGCGACAAGGTCGAGGTCGGCCTGGTGCGCGACGGCAAGCCGCTGCACGTCACCGCGGTGATCGCGAGCGCGCCGGGCACGCCCGCGGTGGCGCCGGCCGCCAGCCACCGCTAGCCCGCCGCACTGCTCAGCCAGGGCGAGTGCACAGCTGTGCATGGCGCGTCGCGCGCGGCTCGCGCGCCAGGGCGAGCACCGCGGCATAGAAGCGCGGCAGGTCGTGGTCATTTTCCGCCAGCAAGCGCTCGAAGCCCGGCACGCAATCGAAGTAAGTCGCCACCGAGGCGAGGCGCGCGTTGTTCAGACCCGCGGCGATCCACTCATCGTACAAGGGGTAGTGCACTCCCCGGCGTTTCTCGAGCGCGCGGATCTGGCTGGTCAGCGCGGCGAGGATCTGCACCTTGCCGGCGCGCAGCTCATCGCGCGGCACACCCGTCGCATACAGGCGCAGCAGCCGCGCGCGCGCGGCGCCGAGGAGCCCGAGGAACTCGCGCGCCTGCGCGCGGCGCTCGCGAAACTGCGCGATGCGGTCCGGTTCGCCCTGGTGCGCGAGCCAGCGCTCAAGCCCGGTATCCTCGACCGTAGTCGCAAACGCCTCGTTGAATTCCGAATCGTTGCGCACGTACAGCAGCTGGTGCGCGAGCTCGTGGAAGATGGTGGCCGCGAGTTCCTCGTCGTCGTAGCGCAGCATGGAGGACAGCACCGGGTCGGAGAACTTTCCGAGCGTCGAGTAGGCTGGTACGCCGTCGATCACGACATCAAAGCCACGTACCGCCAGCTGGGCTGCAAACTCGCGCGCGCGCTGCTCGCTGAAGTAACCGCGGTAGGCGACGCAACCGGCGACCGGAAAGCACCATACCCGCGGGTTGACCGAGAATTCAGGGGTTGCCACCACGTTCCACACCACAAACGGCCGCCCGATGTCGGCGTAGGTGGTGTAACTCTTATTATCCGGCAGGTGCAGTTCGGCCGAAGCGAAGGCGCGCGCCGCGCTCACCTCGGTGAGCCGCGCGCGTAGCGGCGCGGCGGTGTGCGGGTCGGCGATGAGCGTGGCAATGGGCACGCGCGCGCGCAGCACCCGCAACTCGCCATTGCCGGCCTGCAGCAGATAGGTAGTGCCGCACCCCGACAACAACAGGCAGCCGGCGTAGAGCAAGGCGCGGCGCAGGGTCGCGCGGGTCTCGGTTACCATGCGCATCATGCAAGTCTACTTGGTCGGCGGCGCGGTCCGGGACCGCCTCCTCGGACGTGCGGTGAACGAACGCGACTGGGTCGTGGTCGGCGCGACGCCGGAGGAGCTGGTGCGGGGCGGCTACCTGCCGGTGGGTCGCGAGTTCCCCGTGTTCCTGCATCCGCAGACGCGCGAGGAATACGCGCTGGCGCGGCTGGAGCGCAAGGTGGCGCCGGGCTACCGCGGCTTCACGACTCAGTTCTCACCGGATGTCACGCTGGAGGAGGACCTGCAGCGCCGCGATCTGACCATCAACGCCATAGCCGAGAGCGCGGGCGGGAAGATCATCGACCCCTACGGCGGGCGGGCGGATCTTGACGCGCGCCTGCTGCGCCACGTGTCAGGGAACTTCATCGAGGACCCGGTGCGCATCCTGCGCGTGGCGCGCTTCGCGGCGCGCTACGCGGAGCTGGGATTTCGCATCGCCCCGGAAACCCTCGAGCTCATGCAACGCATGGTGGCCTCAGGTGAAGTGCAGGCGCTGGTCCCCGAGCGCGTCTGGACCGAGACCGAGCGCGCGCTCGGGGAGCCGCGGCCCGAGGTGTTCTTCGAGACGCTGCGCGCCTGCGGCGCGCTGGCGGCAATTTTCCCTGAGATCGACGCGCTCTTTGGCGTGCCGCAACCCCCGCGCTGGCACCCCGAAATCGACACCGGCGTACACGCCATGCTGGCGGTGCGCTACGCGGCGAACATCGGCGCCTCGGGACCCGTGCGCTTCGCCGCAGTCGTCCACGACCTCGGCAAAGCGCTCACGCCGCGCCAGCGCTGGCCGAGCCACCACGGCCACGAGGACGCCGGTGTGCCGCTGATCGACGCGCTGTGTGATCGCCTGAAAGTCCCCACCGCGTACCGCGAGCTCGCCGTCCTGACGGCGCGCCAGCACACGCTGGTACACCGCGCCGGCGAACTGAAGCCCGAGACGGTGCTCAAGCTCTTCGACGCGAGCGATGCGTTTCGCCGGCCGGAGCGTTTCGCCGAGCTCCTGCGGGCGTGCGAGGCGGATGCGCGCGGTCGCACCGGGCTTGAGGCTGAACCCTATCCCCAGGCTGACTATCTCAAGACGGCCTTCGCGGCGGCTGCCGCCGTGATGCTGACCGAAAAGGAGCGGCAGGGTCTGGCGGGACCCGCGATCGGCGCGCAGCTACGCCAGCGGCGTCTAACTGCGGTCACGGCCGTGAAGGCGAACACGGCACCGGTTTCCTGACAGCGCTCAGGCACACGTAAGGCCGGGTGTCTAATACCCGGCGTGGTGCAAAGCCGCCACCGCGGCGGCGGCCACCAGGCAATAGATCCCGAACAGGTACCAGCGGCCGCCCTCGAGCCAACGGCTCAGCCACTTCAATGCGAGGAGACCGGCAAAAAAAGCGATCCCGGCCCCGACGAGCGTCATCAGAGCGACCGAGGCCAGATCCGCCGTGCCATTGAGACGCGCGGACTGCACCAGCCGTAGCGCCTCGCGCGCCACAACGGGTGGGGTCAGGACCACGGCCAGGGCGAAACTGAAAGCTTCTGCGCGCGCCTTGGCCACGCCCAACAACATGCCGGTGGAGATGGTAGCTCCGGAACGTGAGAAGCCGCGAAACGGCAGGCACAGTCCCTGGACGGCGCCGATCACGCCGGCCTGCTTCATGTTGAGCTCATCCGCCTCGGCTGCGCTGCGCGCCGCCCGGCGCTTCTCGAAGATTCCTGTAGCCACGATCAGGATTCCCGCGGCCGCCAGCGCCGGCGCGATCAGTTCGAGGTGGCTGAAAAGATCCTCGATCTGCGCGTGCGGCAGGTTGCGGAAGGCCGTCTTTTCGATGAGCTTGATGATCGCCTCGCCGATCACCGCGGTGAACGCGGTGGCGACTATGACCAGCCCGGCAAAGGTCCGCAAAGCCGGCGCACTCTTAAAATAAGTGCTGCGCCACTGCGGCCAGAAATAGACGATGACGGCAAACATCGTGCCCGTATGCAGCATGACTAACAGCAGTGTCATGGGCGGCGAGGAAGGATCCAGGCCCAGTAGCTTCTCCGCCACCACCACATGCGCGGAGCTTGATACCGGCAGCAGTTCCGCCAGGCCCTGCACGATCGCGAGAATGATGATCTGCAACAGTGACATGCGTTTTTTATCCTCTCACAGCGAGTGGCGCAGATCCTGCACCGTGAAACCCTGCAGCGGCGCGTCCCATGCGCGCGTCAGCGCCATCACCTTGAAGGCTTCGCCCATCTCCCCCGGCATGATCAGCCGCTGCGCCTCGCCGGCGAGCCGCGCCTGCGCGACACCGGCCGGCGCGCGCGCCACCAACTCCTCGATATCGGTTGCGAGCAGGAACGCCGCCTGGGTCGCAAAGCCGGCCACCGAGAGATCGGCTGCAGTAGCGGCTTCCGCGACGCGCGTGAAGTCCACCCAGGCGGTGATGTCCTGCAAGCCGACATGAATGTATGGGTCGTCGTGAACCCGCTGCCGGAAGTGACAGCGCAGCGTGCCGTGCGAGCGTTGCGGGTGGTAGTACTGGGCGCGCGGCAGGCCATAGTCGATGAGCAGCAGCGCGCCGCGCCCGAGGCTCGCGGCGAGGGCAGCGATCCAGGGCTCGAGGCGCAGGCACGCTTCCGAAGCGTAGGGTTGCGGATACGGCGTCGGCCACGTGGCGCACAGTTCCCTGCAGGTGCGCGCAAGTGCCTCGTCGGCCGCCACCCGCGCTTCGCAAAAACCGCCGTTTGCCCCGAGCGCGACGCCGAGCTCGTGCACCGCGCCGCCAGCGAGGAGGAAGCGCCGGCACGGCAGCGCGTCCGCCACTTCATTGGCGACAATTACACCCTGGATCGGGTGCTCGGGCAGGCGCGTGAGCCACACGACGCGCGAGCGCAGCGCCGCCGGCAGCTCGGCGAGGCGCTCACGTTGGTGGGCAGCAAGCTCCGCGCTCACTTCGAGGATGGCGTAGCGCTCGGGCAGCGCGTCACCTTCCGCAAGGGCCGCGAGGAGTGCTGCCGCCATTCGCCCGGTGCCGGCGCCTAATTCCAGAATCTCACCGTGGTCGCAGGCCCGCAGCAGCTGCGCGCACTGGCGCGCCAGGCACTGGCTGAAAAGTTCCGACACTTCCGGGGCGGTGACAAAGTCCCCGCCCACCCCGATCTGGTGGCTGCCGGCGCTGTAGTAACCCAGGCCCGGCGCATACAACGCCAGTTCCATGAAGCGCTCGAATGACAGCCAGCCGCCGGCGCGGGTGATGTGCTCGCGTATGAGCGCGGCAACCGCCGCACCGTGGCACGCTTCCTCGGGCGTCAGCGTCGGCAGCATTGAGCGCGCGCCCGATGCGGTCATAATCGCCCTCCATGACAACAGAAACCCCGGCCGGCAACACCCTCGGCGGCAAGACCGCGCTCATCACCGGCGCGGCGCGGCGCGTCGGCGCGCAAATCGCGCGTGTCCTGCATGGCGCCGGCGCGAATGTTGTGCTGCATTACCGCAGCTCCGCGGAGGATGCCACGCGGCTGGCGGACGAGCTGAACGCAGTGCGGCCAGCTTCCGCGGCGCTGGCCGAATGCGATCTGCTGGATGTCGCCGAATTGAAAAAACTCCCGGCGAGCGCACAACAGGCCTTCGGCGGCCTGGACATTCTCGTCAACAACGCCTCCACCTTCTTTCCGACCCCGGTGGGCGATATCACCGAGATCGACTGGGACGATCTGATCGGCACCAATCTGCGCGCGCCGCTGTTCCTCGCCCAGGCCGCGGCGTCGCTCCTGCACGAGCGCCAGGGACTCATTATCAACATCGCGGACATCCATGGTCTGCGGCCCTTGCGGCGCTACCCCGTGTACAGCATCGCCAAGGCGGGACTGGTCATGCTGACCCGGGCGCTGGCGCGTGAGCTTGGTCCGCAGGTGCGCGTGAATGCGGTCGCTCCGGGGCCGGTGCTGTGGCCCGAAGACGGTCTGGATGAGGCGCTGCAGGCCAAAATCACGCAACGCACCGCGCTGAAACGCACCGGCTCGCCCGAGGACGTCGCGCGCGTGTGCCTGTTCTTCGCCACCGGGGCGCCGTACATCACCGGGCAGATCCTCGCCGTGGACGGCGGCCGCAGCATCGGCTGGTAGCCTGGCGCACGGGCGTAAGGCCGTCAGGGCCGTATCCGCTCGAGGGGATGCGCGCCCCTGTCAAACTCGCGCCACAGCTCAGCGATGGTCTTGCCCGCGGTCGGGTGCTGCAGATCCGGCGCCAGGTCCGCGAGCGGTCCCAGCATGTAGGCGCGCTTGAGCAGATCCGGACGCGGCAGGGTCAGCGACGGCCCGACGCACACCAGCTCCCCGTACAGGAGTATGTCCAGGTCCATCGAACGCGGCGCCCAGCGTGGTGAATCACGCTCGCGCCCGCATTGCGCTTCGATCGCATGCAGACGCTCGAGCAGCTCGGTTGGGGACAGCGCCGTCGCGAAACCGGCAACCAGGTTGATGAAGTCATCGCCCTCGAAGCCGGCGGCGCGGTTGCGATACCAGGGCGAAAAGCGGCTGCCTGGAAACTCGCGCGCCAGCGCCGCCACCGCCAGTTCGAGGTTGTGCTCGGGCGCGATATTGCTGCCGGCGGCGACGTAGACCTCGTTCACAGGTCGGCACGCGAGCGCTCGATCACCACCCCCACATCGCGCGAGTTGCGAATGGCGCCGGGTTTGTTGAGGGTCACCCGAACCCACTCGATGCCGAACTCCTCGAGAATCACGAGCGCGAGCCGGTGCGCCAGGGTCTCCACCAGCCGGTACTCGGAAGCCGCCACGAACGCCTGCACCCGCTTGGCCACTTTCTTGTAATCGAGCGTGTCAGCGACCGAGTCGGAGAGCGCCGCGCGCCGACAATCGACCGGCAGCTCGATGTCCATGACTACGGTCTGCTTGACACGGCGCTCCCAGTCGATGAAGCCGATGACGCACTCGGTGGTGAGTCCGTGCAGAAAGATGCGGTCGCCGCTGGAACGTGCCTCGGTCATAGATTCACTTCAGGCCGCCACCGGCGGCAGGGTTTCGAGCGGCCATTGCGCGCGCGCCTGGATAGCGAGCCCGTCATGTTGTCCCGCCTGCAAGCGCTTCAATCCCGCGACCGCGATCATGGCCGCATTGTCGGTGCAGAATTCAAGGCGCGGAAAGTAAACGCGGCCGCCGTGGGCTTCAAGGGCCGCCGTCAACCGCTCGCGCAGGGCGTGATTGGCGCTGACGCCGCCGGAGACCACCAACACATCGAGGCCGGTGAATTCGAGCGCCCGCAGCGCCTTGGCCGTGAGGGTCGCGACGATCGCCTCTTCCACCCCGCGAGCCACGTCCGCGCGCAGAGCGTCGCTGAGCACGCGATCGCGCACGGCGTGCAGCACCGCGGTCTTCAGACCCGAGAAGCTGAACTCGAGACCCGCGCGGTCGAGCATCGGCCGCGGAAAGGTAAAGGCGCCCGCGGTGCCCTGCACTGCCATTTGCGCCAGCTGCGGGCCGCCCGGGTAGGGCAGCCCGAGGAGCTTCGCGGTCTTGTCGAATGCTTCTCCGGCCGCATCATCGCGACTCGCGCCGAGCACCCGGTAGCTGCCGATCGCAGCCACCTCGATGAGGAGCGTATGGCCGCCGGAGACGAGCAGCGCCACATGCGGAAAGGGCGGCGCATCCGCCTCCAGGAGCGGCGCCAGGAGATGCCCTTCAAGGTGGTGCACGCCGATGGCGGGAATTCCCCAGGCGTAGGCGAGGCTGCGGGCGAGCGAGGCGCCGGTGAGAAGCGCTCCGATGAGGCCTGGGCCTGCGGTATAGGCAACGCCCTGCAGGTCGGTCGGCGCGGTGCGCGCGTGTGTCAGGGCGCTTGTCACCAGGGGAAGAAGGCGCTGCACATGATCGCGAGAAGCCAGTTCCGGAACCACGCCGCCGTACACGCGGTGCAGCTCCACCTGGCTGAAGAGCTCATGCGCGAGCAGGCCCGCCTCGCTATCCAGCACCGCCGCCGCGCTCTCATCACAGGAAGATTCAATGGCCAGGATGCGCATGGGGAACGTTGACCGATGTTGGAGGGGCCCGCGGCGTTTGGCGTATGCAAACACCGCGTGCATGATATGGCGCTTTCGGGCAGCTCGGGGAGTCACATGTACCGAATCGCAGGCCTCCTGATGGCACTCGCCGCCCCGGGGGCGATGGCCTACACCGCTGCGGAGCTCGCCGCGAAGAATGTCGAAGCCAAGGGCGGCACCGACAAAGTGAACGCGATCCAGACATTGCGCCTGTCGGGAAAGCTGCGCCTCAATGGCGATACGCTGGAACTCAAACTCCTCACCCTGGTCAAGCCGCCGCACTCGATCCGCTACGAGGCGTTGCTGCAGGACCTCACCCAGGTGCAGGCCTACGACGGCAAGCAGGCGTGGCAGATCAACCCCTTCCAGGGCCGGAAAGACCCGGAAAAGCTTTCAGCCGATGACGCCAAGGGCTTAGGCGAGGATGCGGCGGATTTCAACGGCGCGCTGGTCGAATACCAGAACAAGGGTTACACAGTGGATTATCTCGGCACCGAGGACATCGACGGCACCGACGCGTACAAGCTGCGCGTGATCCGCCCCAACGGCGACATCACCTACGTCTATCTGGATCCCGACGCGTTCCTCGAGATCCGTACCGTCAACCGGCGCATTGAGCACGGCGTACCCAACGAGACCATCACCGACTACGGTGACTACGAGAAGGTGAACGGGGTCTACGTGGCGCTCGCACGGGAGTCCTGGTCCAAAGGCTCGAGCGACCACCAGAAAATTCAGTACGAAAAGGTGGAAGCCAACGTTGCCGCGGACAACGGTGTGTTCGAGCTTCCAGCGGCACACCCCGCCGCCGCGCCAGCAAGTAACCATTAGGAAGAGTGCGATGCGAGTGATGTCCGCACTATCGGTCGGTGCGTTGTTCTGTGCTCTCGGCGCCACAGGTTTTGCGCAGACCCCGGCCCCCGCGATCGACTCCGGCGTCATCTCGGGACTGGGTGCACGCAACATCGGCTCGGCGGCCATGAGCGGGCGCATCTCCGCGCTCGCCGGCTACGACGATCCGTCGGGCAAGGTGACGCTGTTCGTGGGCGCCGCGAGTGGCGGGGTCTGGAAGTCCACCGATGGGGCGACCACTTTCAAGCCGGTGTTCGATGAGCAGCCGGTGCAGTCGATCGGCGCCATCGCCATCGACCCGAGCAATCACAAGAACGTCTGGGTGGGGAGTGGTGAGTCCTGGACGCGCAACAGCGTTTCGGTGGGCAACGGCATCTACAAGTCGACCGACGGCGGTGAGACCTGGACCTTCTCCGGTCTGCCGAACTCGGAGCGCATTTCCCGCATCGTCGTCGACCCCCGCGCCTCCGACACCGTGTTCGCCTGCGTGCCGGGCAAGTTGTGGAGCGACTCGGCCGAGCGCGGCTTGTATCGCACCGTGGACGGTGGCAAGAGCTGGCAGCTGGTCCTCAAGGGCGCGAACCTGTCGACCGGTTGCGGGGATGTCGCGATCCAGCCCGGTGCTCCCGAGATGATGCTCGCGTCGCTGTGGGACTTCCGCCGCAAGGGCTGGACTTATCGTTCCGGCGGCGACAGCCCCAAGGCCGCATCGGCCAGCGGCCTGTACCGCAGCGCCGACGGCGGCATGACCTGGACGGAGCTGACCACGGCTTCCGCCAGGGGCCTGCCGGTGAAGCCCTACGGGCGCATCGCGCTCACCTTCGCGCCCAGTGAGCCCAAGACGCTGTACGCCTTCATCGAGTCGACCGACTCGGGGCTGTTCATCTCGCACGACGGCGGCGCGAGCTGGGAGCACGGCGACAAGAGCCAATGGATGGTGTGGCGGCCGTTTTATTTCGCGAATCTCATCGTCGATCCGAAGGACGCGAAGCGCGTCTTCAAGACCGACGGCGCGCTGATCCTCAGCGAGGATGGCGGCAAGAGCTTCAGCAGCATCGGCGGCTTCAACGGCATGCACGGCGACGTGCACGATGTGTTCGTCGACCCCAACAATTCACAGCACGTATTCGCGGGCGATGACGGCGGCTTGTGGATTTCCTACGACGGCGCCAACAAGTGGTGGAAGACCGACAACCTACCGGTGTCGCAGTTCTACCATGTAAGTGTCGATAACCAGGACCCCTACCATGTCTACGGCGGTCTGCAGGACAATGCCTGTTGGGTTGGGGACTCAGCCTACCCGGGCGGGATCACCAGCTCGCGCTGGGAGAACATGTGCGGCGGCGATGGCTTCTGGATGTTCGCCGACCCGACTGATGCGGACTTTCTGTACGCCGAGACCCAGGGCGGCGCCATCGTCCGTGTCAACCGGCGCACGCACGAGACGCGCGATATCCAGCCGCGGCTCGGTGCCGAGGATCTGAAGCGCTTCAAGAAGTTGCGCTTCAACTGGAACACGCCCATCGCGCTCTCGCCGCATGACCCGTCGGCGGTCTACGTCGGGTCGCAGTTCCTGTTCCGTTCGCGTGACCACGGGCAGACGTGGGAGCGCATTTCACCCGACCTGACGACCAATGACCCGCAAAAGCAGAAGCAGGAAGAGTCGGGCGGAGTCACCGTGGACAACTCGGTGGCGGAGATGCACACGACCATCGTATCCATCAGCGAATCGCCGCTCACGGCGGGACTCATCTGGATCGGAACCGATGATGGCAACCTGCAGTTAACCCGCGACGGCGGGCAGCACTGGGATAACCTCGTTGCCAACGTTCACGGCCTGCCGAAAAACAGCTGGGTCAGCTGGGTGCAGGCGAGTGGCTTTGCGCCGGGCACCGCGTACGCTGTTTTCGACCGCCACACCTTCGGCGATCCGGCCCCCTACGTGTACGTCACCACGGACTACGGCAGGACCTGGACCGCGCTCATCGGCGCGAAGGATGCCAAGGGCGTGCGCGGCTATGCGCACGTGATCAGGGAGGACACGGTCGACGCGCGGCTGTTGTTCCTCGGCACCGAGTTCGGCCTGTGGATCTCGGTCGACGGCGGCGGAAAGTGGGCGCAGTTCAAGGGCGGGCACATCCCCGCGGTGGCGGTCCGGGATGTCGCGATCCAGCCACGCGACAGTGACCTGGTGCTGGCCACCCACGGCCGGGGGATCTGGATCGTGGATGACATCACCCCGCTGCGGCAGCTGTCCCCGGCGTTCACCTCCCAGGACGCCGCCTTCGTGTCCGCGCGCCCGATCCAGCAACGCATCGAAGCGAACGGCGGCTGGGCCAGCGGCGCAGCCGCCTTCGTCGGCGACAATCCCAGGGCCGGCGCGGTCATCACCTACTACCAGCGCGCCCGGCAGCTCTACGGCAAGCTGCGCATCCAGGTGCTGGACGCGAGCGGTGCGATGATCGACGAATTGCCGGCGAGTACCCGCCGCGGCCTCAACCGCGTACTGTGGACCATGCACCGTGAGGCGCCGCACGTGCCGCCGGCCGTGCAGCTGGCCGGGGCCGGCACCCAGGGTCCACGCGTGCCGCCCGGGACCTACACGGTGCGCATGCAGAAGGGCGAGAAGACCTACGACACCTCCCTCACGATCGGGCTGGACAAGCGCGTCACCTGGACGCTGCCCGACCGGCAGGCGCAGTACACCGCAGCCATGAAGGTCTATGCGCTCTTCAATGACGAGACGACCCTATTCGGACGGATCGCGGGCCTGCGCGAGCAAGTGGCCGCTGCCAACAAGGGCCGGCCGGACAAGGACCCGCTGCACAGGCAGCTCAGCGATTTCGACGCCAAGCTCGACGCGTTGCGCAAGCGGATCGTGGCCACCAAGGAAGGCGGGGCCATCACCGGCGAAGAACGCCTGCGCGAGCATACCGACCAGCTCTATGGCGCCCTTACCTCGTGGGATGGTCCGCCGTCGCGCTACCAGCTGGATAACATCGACGGTCTGCGGGCCGAACTCGACGACGTCTCGGCCGCATTCGGGCGGCTGACGACCATCGAACTGCCGGCACTCAACAAGGCCCTGAAGGGCGCTCAGACCCTCACCGTGCCGACGCTGACCGCGTTCGACGAGGAAGACGCGCCGGGCCACGGTGGTGGAGGCGTCGCCGGGCGCATCGAGCGGGACGCGAACCGCGCGCCAGAAGTGCCCAGGAATTTGCGGCTCTGGAACTGATCGCAGGACGCCCCGAGACGCGCGCGGCTGACCCGCTGCCGCTGCCGGTGGCTGCCTTTGCCTTTGGTCCGATGCTCCTTTAGAATCCCCGGCCCCCGATCGGCCCGCCTGCGTGACAAGGCCGTGAGATGGGTGGAGATTCCCTTACCGGTCAATGATTTGAGGTTTCGATGCCGAGCGTTCGCATCCGCGAGAACGAGTACTTCGACGCCGCCCTGCGGCGCTTCAAGCGTGCCTGCGAGAAGGCCGGCATTCTCACCGAGCTGCGCCGGCGCGAGTTTTACGAAAAGCCCACGCAGGAGCGCAAGCGCAAGAAGGCGGCCGCCATCAAGCGGCACATGAAGCGCATTTCCCGCGACGGCATGCGCAGCGCCCGTTAAGGAGCGCCCGCGCACCATGGCGCTTAAGGAACGCATCACCGAGGACATGAAGAGCGCGATGCGGGCCGGCGACAAGCAGCGGCTCGGAACCATCCGCCTGGCGCTCGCCGCCATCAAGCAGCGCGAAGTGGATGAGCGCATCACGCTCGACGATCCGCAGGTGCTGAGCGTTCTGGAGAAGATGCTCAAGCAGCGTCGCGAGGCCATCACCCAGTTTGAAAGCGGCGGCCGCGCCGACCTCGTGGCGAAGGAGACGGCTGAGATCGGCGTGCTGCAGGGGTATCTTCCCGCGCAGATGAGCCCGGTCGAACTTGACGCGCTCATCAGCGAAGCGATCACGGCGACCGGCGCCGCCTCGATCAAGGACATGGGCAAGGTGATGGCGGCGGTAAAGCCTAAGGCCCAGGGCCGCGCCGACATGGGCGCGGTCAGCGCGCGCATCAGGCAGAAGCTCGGCTGAGTCCTTTACCGTAACGGCGGCGCCCTTGAGCCGCAAGCAGTTCCCGTGTACTGGTGCGCACCGTGGGACGCATTCCAAAGAACTTCATCGACGAGCTGATCGCCCGCGCGGACATCGTGGAGATCGTCGGCGCGCGTGTGCAGCTGAAAAAAGCCGGCCGCGAGTACAAGGCCTGCTGCCCGTTCCACAACGAAAAAACCCCCTCCTTCTGGGTGAGCCCGGACAAGCAGTTCTATCACTGCTTCGGCTGCGGCAAGCACGGCACCGCGCTCGGCTTCCTCATGGATCACGATCACCTGGCCTTTCCGGAGGCGGTCGAGGAACTCGCGGCGCGCCTGGGGCTGGAAGTGCCGCAGGAAGCCGGCGTCGACACGAGCGCGCGGCGCACCGATGAGCCGCTGTACGAACTGATGACCCGCGTGGCCGCGTACTACGCGAACGCACTCGCGGGTAATGAGCGCGCGCGCAGCTACCTCGCGCAGCGCGGCTTAAGCCACGAGACCATCGAGCGCTTCGGCCTCGGTTACGCGGCGAATTCCTGGAACGACGTACTACGGCATTTCGGCGCCCAGGAAGCCGACCGCAAGCGCCTTGGCGATGCAGGTTTGATCGTGGAACGCGAGCGCGGCCAGATTCGCGACGGCGAGCGGCACTACGATCGCTTTCGCGATCGCATCATGTTTCCGATCCGCGATACACGCGGGCGCGTGATCGCCTTCGGCGGCCGCATCATCGACGCCGGCGAGCCCAAGTACCTGAACTCTCCGGAAACGGTGTTGTTTCACAAGGGTCGCGAACTGTATGGCCTGTACGAGACACGCCGCGCGCGTTCCAGCCTCAAGCGCCTGGCTGTCGTCGAAGGCTACATGGACGCGGTGCGCCTGCATCAGGCCGGCATCGACTACGCCGTGGCGACGCTCGGCACGGCGACGACGCCGGAGCACCTCAAGCGGATTTTCCGCCTGGTGAACGATGTGGTGTTTGCGTTTGACGGTGATCGCGCCGGGCGCGCCGCCGCCTGGCGCGCGCTGCAGCAGGCGCTCCCCGAGGCGCGCGAGGGCCGCGAGATCCGCTTTCTGTTCCTGCCCGAAGGGCACGACCCGGACACGCTGGTGGCGGAGGAAGGCCGCGAGGCATTCGAAGCGCGCCTGTCGGGCGCGTTGCCGCTGTCGGAATACCTGGTGCGCGAGCTGTCGGCGCAATCGGATCTCACGCACGCCGACGGCCGCGCGCGCTTTGCGGAAAGCGCGCGGCCGCTGTTCGCGAAACTTCCCGAGGGCGTCTATCGGGAGTTGCTGCTCGAGCGTCTCGCGCAGGTCGTGGGCCTGAGTGCGCCGCGCCTCGAGGAACTGTGGACGGCGGGTCGCCCAGCCGCTCCCGCGAGCGCCGCGGCGCCGGCCGCCCGCGCGCCGGCACGCACGCGCCTGAGCGCCGGGCGCGGCGGGCTGGTACGCCAGGCGATCGTGCGTCTGCTCCACTGTCCGGCCATCGCCGCGCAGGTGACGCCGGCTGAGCGCGCCGGCCTTGATGGCAGCGAGGAACCGGGCGTGCCGCTCTTACGTGACCTCCTTGATGACCTCAGGGAACGGCCGGCGCAGATTCCGGCTCAGGTCATCCAGCGCTGGGACGGACGCGAGGGCGCTGAGTCTCTGCCGAAACTCCTCGAGCGCGAGGAGGTCATCACAGATGCGCCGGCGGCGGCGCAGGAATTGCGGGCTGCGCTCGTGAAGCTCGCGGACCAGGCCGCAGGAAGGCGTCTCGAGGCGCTCGAAGCCAAGAGCCGCACGGGGCACCTGGAGCCCAATGAACTTGTGGAATTTCAACAGCTTATTGTAAAACTGGGTTCCCGCGACGCACGCAGCGGTTAAGTTCGGTTTGGTGTTTCGAGCCCTCTGAAATACAATTTCGCGCTTTGCCTTGAGCACCCTTGAGTGAGCCCCATCCGGGCATCACATAGGGAGCATTACTCTTAAAGCCCGCCGCGAAACATGACACGTAAGCACAAGCCCCATCCGACAAGAAAAAATCGCCCAGCAGCACACGCCAGTAAGGCGGTAAAGACGTCCGCCGCCGAGAAGACGGTCGCCGCCAGCGCGGGCCTGCGCGATAAGGAGCGGGCGAAAAACGCGGCCGCCAAGAAAGCGCTGCTCAACGCGCGCACACATCCGCCGCATGGCAAGGCTGCCGAACACGCGCGTGCCGTGCAGCCGAAGGCGGCCGTGGCCAAGCAGGTGCCTGACAAGCGACCGCTCGGTATCGGCCGCGCCCCCGTCATGCCCGAGGACCGGCAGTCGCAGCTGAAGCTTCTGATCGCGCGCGGCAAGGGCCAGGGGTACCTCACCTACGCGCAGGTCAACGATCACCTGCCCTCCGAGATCGTAGACCCGGAGCAGATCGAAGACATCGTCAACACCATTAACGACATGGGCATCCCGGTGTACGAGAAGGCACCGGATGCCGAGTCGCTGCTCGCCGAGCCTTCCGCTCCGGCCGACGAAGAGGCCATCGAGGAAGCGGCCGCGGCTCTGGCGGCGCTGGATGCCGAGCTCGGACGCACCACCGACCCGGTGCGCATGTATATGCGCGAGATGGGCACGGTGGAACTGCTGACGCGCGAGGGCGAGATCCGCATCGCCAAGCGCATCGAAGAGGGGCTGGATACCGTGCGCCGTTCGCTGGCGTTGTACCCGCCGACTTATGACTTCCTGCTGCGGGCCTATGAGCCGGTGAAGGCGGGCCAGGGGCGTCTCGCGGACGTGATCGTCGGCTTCATCGACCCAAACGCTCCGGATGTCATCGCGCAGCCGCAGAACCCCACCAAGGTAGTGGAAGTGGTCGTGGCACCGCCGAAAGCGGACGACGAGGAGGAAGGCGACGAGGCGGCGGGCGACACCGAGGAGGAAGCCGTCGACACCGGTCCCGATCCGCTCGAGGCCGCCGCGCGCTTCAGCTCCATCGCCAGGATCCACAACCAGGTGCTGGGCTCGATCGCCAAACTCGGCGCCAAGGATGTGAAGACCCTGCGCCAGCGCAAAAAGCTCGCCGACGAGTTCATGGAGCTGCGCCTGGCGCCGCGCATGTTCGAGGCGCTGATTCTGAACCTGCGCACGCACGTGTCCGAGGTGCGTCAGCTCGAGAAGGAAATCATGGTTATTGCCGTGCGCGACGCCGGCATGCCGCGCAAGGACTTCATCGGCTCGTTCCCCAAGAACGAAACCAACACGCGCTGGCTCACCAAGCACGTCAAGGGCGGCAAGAAGTACTCCGCGCCGCTCGCGAAGTTCAAGGACGAGATCGAGCGGCGGCAGAAGAAGCTCGAGCAGCTCGAGGGCGTGTACCACCTGACGATCAACGACATCAAGGAGGTCAACCGCGAGGTCTCGATCGGCGAGGCCAAGGCGCGCCGCGCCAAAAAGGAAATGGTCGAGGCCAACCTGCGGCTCGTCATCTCCATCGCCAAGAAGTACACCAACCGCGGCCTGCAGTTCCTGGATCTCATCCAGGAGGGCAACATCGGCCTCATGAAGGCGGTCGACAAGTTCGAATACCGCCGCGGTTACAAGTTCAGCACCTACGCGACCTGGTGGATCCGCCAGGCCATCACGCGCTCGATCGCCGACCAGGCGCGCACCATCCGCATCCCGGTGCACATGATCGAAACCATCAACAAGCTGAACCGCATCTCCAGGCAGATGCTGCAGGAAATGGGCCGGGAGCCGACGCCGGAAGAACTGGCGGTGCGCATGGAAATGCCCGAGGACAAGGTGCGCAAGGTGCTGAAGATCGCCAAGGAACCGATCTCCATGGAGACCCCCATTGGGGATGACGAGGATTCGCACCTCGGCGACTTCATCGAGGATACCTCGGTAGCATCCCCGATCGACCAGGCGACCATGGAATCGCTGCGCGAAACGACGCATTCGGTGCTGGCACAGCTCACGCCGCGCGAGGCCAAGGTACTGCGCATGCGCTTTGGCATCGACATGAACACCGACCACACCTTGGAGGAGGTCGGCAAGCAGTTCGACGTCACGCGCGAGCGCATCCGGCAGATCGAAGCGAAGGCGCTGCGTAAACTGCGCCATCCCTCGCGCTCCGAGCAGCTGCGCAGTTTCCTGATGGATGATTGAGACCGCGGCAGCGGTTTTTGGCTCGTGAAAACAAAGACCCGGCGGTTTGCACCGCCGGGTCTTTTGATTTACGCGTCGCCTAGATTCCGGCCTTGCCGAGCGCGTCGATGAGCTGCCGCAAAACTTCCGCCAACTGCGGATGACCGGCCTCGAATCCGACCGCCAGTCCTTCGAGGCGCGACGCCGCAACCTGGCCTGATGCCTGCGGCGCCGCCGCCGGCGCACCAGCGCCGAGGGCGCGCTCGATGTCGTGCATGAGCGTGCCGAGCAGTTCCCGCGATTCGCCGTCGACCGAAGTAGCCGCGCTCAGGCGCTCATGCACCCGGGCCAGGAGCTCCCGCAGACTCTCCTGATTCACGCGTGACTCAAGGGTTGCTCAGGTTCCCCCGGAGTACGGACTGGCGGGGCCGGCAGCCGCACCGCCCGAGCCACCCACGAGTTCCTTCCAGGTGAGCTCGCGCCCCAGGCGCTTGCCTTTCTCGGTGAGCTTCACTCCCTCGGGTGACAGGGCAACCATGTAGGGCTTGCCATCCACCTCGATCTCGCGCTTCAGAACCTTGTTGAGTTTGGTAGCCATTGCATCCTCTTACGTGCCAAACCGTGCCGCGCCGATGGTAACAGTAAACTTACTTGGCGAGACCCTCGGACTTGAGCGCCTCGATCACGTGCGGTCGTGCGCCGACCCGCGCCACCAGGCGCTGCACCTGCGGCCATCGGCCGAGATCGATGCCGGCGCGTGCGCCCCAACCCAACACCACGAACAGGTAGGCATCGGCGACGGTGAACTGCTCGCCCATGAGAAAGCGGCGCGAGCCTAAGTTGCCGTTGAGCCAGCCAGTGCGGGTGGCGATGTGCTGGCGCGCGTAGTTCTTGGTATCGTCGGGCGCGTCCTTGCGGAACAGCGGCCCGAAACTCTTGTGGAGCTCGGAATTGATGAACGCCAGCCATTCCAGCAGCCGGTAGCGCTCCAGGGTGCCCGCGGCCGGCGCCAGTTTGGCGGCGGGGTTGCGGTCGGCGATGTACTGCAATACCGCGACGTTTTCGGTCAGTGTCTCGCCGCTATCCAGGGTCAGTGCGGGGACGTAGTCCTTCGGGTTAACCTCTTTGAAATCCAGGCCATCGGCGGCCCGCCTGGTCTGCCGGTCCACCTTGACCAGCTCGAACTTCAGGCCGGCTTCCCGCAGCGCGATGTTGGCGGCCAGTGAGCAGGCGCCCGCCAGATAATAGAGCTTCATGAGAGTCTCCTTCCTGGGTGTAACGCAAGCTTCACAGCCTGCGGCATATCCGTCGTGGGACCGCCATGCTAACGTTGCGTACCGCGATGGCAAGAGGGTTTCTGCCATGAGGCCGCTTACCACAACCGCCGCGCTTGCCGCGGCCGCGATGTCACTGCTTGCCAGCCCGGGCGCCACGCGTCATCCGATCGCCGTCACGCGCAGCGCGCTCGCAGCCGCGCCGGCCGCCCGGCCCGGATCGGCCGAGCCGGCTTGCCATGAGCCGACCGGTGAGCGTAGCGGCGCAGCCCGGGAACACAGCATCAGCGACATCTCCTGGTTCCAGGGCACGTTCGAAGAGGCGTTCACCCGCCATGCCCACAAGGACCATCGTCCGCTGCTGCATTTCTGAGCGCTCGCGGCCGCACTGCTACAATCGCGCCCGGTCGGGCCTGTAGCACAGCGGTTAGTGCAGGGGACTCATCGAAATGGTGCCTTCGTGTGGAAACGCGCGAAGTGGACGGGATGAATTCAGGGAAACCTTCGGGACTAACATCCCATGGCAATCCTGAGCCGAGCCGCCGGTACACCGGCGGAAGGTGCAGAGACTACCTGAGGGCTTGAGCGCCCTTGATGACAGGCGTAGAGCATCCCGCACCCACACGCATGGCTCTATGCACGGGTGAAGAGATAGTCCACTCCCGGCGGAAACGTCGGGGACAAGTGAATCCCTTGGTCGTAGGTTCGAATCCTACCGGGCCCAGACCATCTCGCGTGCGGCGATATCCCCATGAACAATCTCGCTGCGTTTCCAATCACAAAAAATGGCCGGCACAGCGTCCGGACCGGCTGCAGGCAGCGCCGCAGAGAGTTGCGTCGTGGGTCACCGTTGCCCTGGGCCGCGTTCGAGCAACATGCACGCTGCGCAACCGCACGGGTCGTGATCCTGTCTGGCAAGGGCACAAGATGAGCATTTGCCGTACTCCCTATCGGCTGTTGCGTGTCCTCGCGCTGGCGATGCTCGTTTTCGCGCTCTGCCGGCCCGTCGGCGCGGCAGAGCTCGAACTTGAAGGGTCACTGAAGAGCCAGGCCGCCGCACTGCTGCGCGCCGGCAACTTCGCCAAGTTCGACACGCTAGCGACGCAGCTGCGCGAGACCTCTGCCCGCACGCCCGCCGGCGCCTGGAAATTATCGATGTTCTACAGCGGCGTATGGCTCGCCGGCAGCACCGACGCAAACGACGCTGCCTGGGCGCGCCTCGAAGCGGGCACAGCAGGGTATCTCGCCGAACATCCCGACTCCCCGACGGCAGTGGTGCTCGAGGCCAAGGTGCTCATCGAGCACGCGGCGGTCTATCGGGGGGGCGAATACGCATCGCAGGTTCCGCAATCACACTGGGCGCCATTCCGCTCGTACGTCGATGCGACGTTGCGCGTCCTCGACCGGGACCGCGAGCTCGGGTCCGCGGATCCGGAGTGGTACGCGATCCATGTCTGGGCGTTGAATCTTCGCGATGCCCCGGGGCAAGAGATCCTGGCATTCACCCGCGAGGCCCTGGAGCGCTATCCGCAGTACTACCCGATTCACTACCGTGCGGCACGGGCCCTGCTGCCGAAGTGGCACGGAAGCAAGGCGCTGATGCAGCAGTACCTGGCGCTGGCGCTGGAGCGGACACGGGCCAGCGAGGGCACGCAGATCTACGGACGGGTGATGTTCAATCTTGCAAGGAATTCAAATCGACCCCTCGAGGAGCTCACCGAAATCGGCGCGCAATGGGCGGCTTTCAAGGCAAGTTACGAGGAAATCCTGCGCGCCTACCCGGACCCGTACAACCTGGGCGCGCTGCGGGCAATGGCGTGTCTCGCGGGCGAGAAAGACGACTACAAGAGCATCACGCAACGCGTAAGCGGCCCGGCGCCGTCGGTGGCGTGGTTCGACACTGCGCGCAAGCAACGCGACTGCGATGACTGGGCCTTTCACGACAAGTCGTTTCGCTCCGCCCCCCTCATGGAACGCCTGCGGGGCTTTCCCCTGGCACCACTGATCCCGCTCATTACGGCTGTTGCCATCGGCTTGGTGCGATTATTGAGGCGTCGCGCCGATGGGCCAGCCGCGGTTGTCACAAAACCGATCGACGGCATGGCCGAGATCGGCGTGCCGGTTGATCAGTCGCACGCGATCAGACAGTTGTTCCTGATCGTGGCTGCAGGGATGCTTGCCTTCGTCGCCGCGTGGATCGCCTACCACTATCTGAAGTAGCTCCCCGCCAGGCCCCCCTGAGTTGGACCGACCGGGTGCCGCCGGTCCAGAATGCTGCACAGAGCCGGCGCCAAGCGGCCGATCACAGGGATAAGGGGCAGTCGATGCAACACCCGGTGTGTTCCTCGCGGACGAGGTCCCTGGGCGCCGTCATGCTGCTGCTCGCGGCGCTGAGCCCGTCGCTCACCGGCGCGGCGCGCCCTCCTTCCAAGTGCAAGCTGATGGCGGTCGCGCAGATCCCGGTGGACCTGCAAAGCGGCCGTCCCGTGATAGCCGCAGCAATCGATGGCCACGCATCCAACATGCTCGTCGACACCGGCGCGTCGCAAAGTCTGATCTTCAGGAGCGCGGCGGCAGCCTTTGGTTTGAAGGTTGTGGAGAACGGCAGCAAAGGCTACGCCGCGGGCGGAATCGAATACTCAGGAACGGTAGAGGTACACGATCTTGATGTCGCCGGGTTCGTGGTTCACCACCTGATTCTCGCCGCGATGGGCCATGGGGCGCCCTCCGACAAGGTGGCGGGTGTGCTGGGGGAAGATTTCCTGGCTCACTGGGACCTGGAGCTTGATCCGGCGGCGGGCGTGATGCGGCTCATGGTGCCCAAGGACTGCACGGGCGATCAGGTCGTGTACTGGGCCCCGGCCTATGCGGTGGTCAGCCTCGATCCAAGCTGGTGGCACGCCCTGCAAACCAATGTGCAGTTGAACGGCCACGACGTGCTCGCGATGTTTGACACGGGCGCGTCGCGCACCATAGTTGGAAGTGATGTCGTGAAGCGCCCCGGGCTGCGCCCGACTGTCGAAGCCGCGACCGGCAACCTGGGACATGGACTTGCCTCAGGGGGCTTCGTAATCGACACGGCGGTGTTTCCATCGATCACCATCGGACAGGAGACGATCCAGAACCCGAAGCTGGCAGTAGCCGATCTGTTCAGTAAGACCAGGGAGGTCAAGGTCGAATCGCATATCGCGTCAAAACCGGAGAACCAGCCTGAGATGCTCATCGGGATGGACTTCTTCCGCGCCCATCACGTCTACGTAGCCAAAGACCAAAGGAAAATGTACTTCACCTACCTGGGCGGACCGATCTTCCTCACTGCGGATCAGGCGGCAGCGAAAGCGCCGTCGGTCCCGCCAGCTGCCGACGCGACGCCATCGGTTGAGACACCAAAGGCTGCGGCACCGCAATAGCCAGCGGCTTCGATTTCAGTGGGCCGGTTGCCCGGTCGGCTCAGCCATCCATTGCACATCGCCGCCCAGCTGCCCCGCGAGCTCGCCGATCTCGCCGCTGCCGCGCGCCACCACGGCGATGCTGCCCTGTCCGGCGGGCACGATCACGCCGCTCATGCCAGCCTCGTGAAAAGAGCGGCGCCTGCTCACCTGCTCGTGGCGCAGGATCATGACAGTCGTCGGACCCTGCGCGGTCTGAACGACCAGGTGCGGTACGTAGTGCCCGTGGAAAAAGCAACTCTGCGCGTACAGGATCTTGTCGGACGTGATGTGGAGCGCAACGCCGGCGCCGCTCAGCGCATGATTGAGCTCGTCAGCGCTGACCTGCTGCGTGGCGAACCAGCTGTCCGGCTCCCCCTGCACGTGGGTCACGACGTCATGCGCCAGGGTGTCACTCGGTCGCAGGAGCCACAGAGAAAACATCGCGAACGTCGCCACAACGGCGCTGGCCGCCAGCGCCCACTGCCGCCAGCCAGGGGCCTGGCGCGCCGGCACGGCATGCGCCATTTCGGGAGGTTCCTGCAGCGCGCGCAGGATGTCGGCATCGAGGGCCTGCATTTCGCGGCGCAACTGCGCGCACGCGGCACAGCCGCGCACGTGCTGCTCGAGCGCGGGCGTCGAGGCGGAAGGATCAGCCCCGAGAGCCAGGCGTGCCTCATCGCAGGTCATGCCGGCTCCTCGCTCACCGTCACGTCGCCCATGTCCGCCATGCCGCACAGCACGCGCAGCTTGTTGCGCGCCCGGAACAGGCGCGTCAGTACGGCGGTGGACGACAGCGCCAGCTCGCGGGCGATTTCCTCGGTGGAAAATCCCCCCAGCACCTGCAGTACCAGCGGTTCACGGTATTGAATCGGCAGTTTCATGATGGCATGGCGCAGCGCAAACAACTGATCCTCGGAGTCCGCCGTCCCGGGACTCGGCGCGATTTCAATGGCATCGTCCAGCGACACCAGTTCCAGGCGCTTACGCTCGTAGAGCCGCGCGTGCTCGCGCCGCACGATGGTGAGCAACCACGGGCGCGCCGCGCTCGGATCCTTCAGCGCGTCACGGGATCGCCAGGCTCGTAGCAGCGCCTCCTGCACAATGTCCTCCGCAATCGCGCGGTCGCGCGCCAGCCACTGGGCAAAGCGCAGCAGATCCGGCCGTAACGACTCGAACAGCTGCGTGACCGGATCGCGCGGGTTCGGTGCGCGCAGCCGTCCGCTGATTGAGGAGACCGGGGATTGAGGCTCGGAATTGCGCATCGACCTGCTACTTGACGAGCGGGCGATTATACCCGTGCACGCCGGGGATCCTTAGGGCAATACTGCGGCGGGCCGCCCGGTCTTCTCGCTGAACCGTTTATATTGTCAGGAGCATGCGCGTGAAGTATTTAGTGCAATGGCTGATCGAGTGGCCCCGGCGGATTGCCGGGTATCTGACATGGCTCGCGCCGCTGTTCGCGCGCATCACGGTGGGCTGGGTGTTTTTGTGGAGCGGCTGGGGAAAACTGCACGCCCTGCCGCAGATCACCGACAACTTCGTGAGTTGGGGAGTGCCGTTTCCGCACATCCTCACGCCCTTCGTGTCGGGAGTTGAATTCTTTGGCGGCCTGTTCCTGCTCGTCGGCCTGCTGACGCGTATTTCCGCGGGCGCGCTGGGCATCACCATGATCGTCGCCATCAAGGCAGCCAAGTGGGCCGACGTGGATTCGCTCGAGACGCTGCTGGGATTCGATGAGTTCGAGTACCTGGCGCTGTTCCTGTGGCTGGCGATCGCCGGCGCCGGCGCGGTCTCGGCCGATCACTGGCTCGAGCGCTGGTTAGCCGCGCCGGGAACGGCCCGAAGGTGACCCCGGGCGCCAGCTTGAGTAAGCTGCGCGCGTAACAAAGTGCGCCTGTCTCCGGTCTCCTACCCTGACCGGGCTTTCCCCGGCCAGAACTTCACACCAACGAGGATGCATCCATGCGTTTGAAAAACACTTCCGGCATCGCTATCGCAACTGCCGCCGCCATGCTCTTTGGCACCGGCTTCATCAGCACTGCCGTCGCCGGCACCGACGCCAAGGTCCACTGCGCGGGCGTGAATGCCTGCAAGGGTCAATCGGCGTGCAAAAGCGCCAGCAATGCGTGTAAAGGCCAGAACTCCTGCAAGGGCCATGGCTTCCTGGAAATGAGCAAGGCTGAGTGCAAGGACGCGACCGACAAGATGAAGAGCGCCGCCAAGTAAGACGAGCGTTTTTTGCCGGACGTAAGCTGGTGCGGCGGCCCCGTGGGCCGTCGCACCGGGCCCGGAGGCAGCGACCCGGTTACCCGGGCTCGGGAACACCGTCAAAGAAATCCACTACCCCGGTCTCGAGCGAATACTCCGCGCCGACGACCAGGAGTCCGTCCTCGCGAATCAACTGTTCCAGAACCGACGATCCGTGGCGCAGATGACCGGTCGCCATGCGGATGTTGGCACGCACCGCCAGGTGTTCCAGCTCCCGCGCATCGCGCTGCGGCCCCTCGAGCAAGCCCACCACCGCCGGCCGGATGCGATCCACGATTGATCTCAGGTTCCGCGACTGCTCCTGCCACGGTCGCGCCAGCTGCTGCAGGGTCGCCTGCACCGCCCCGCAGTTGGAATGCCCCAGTACGACCACCAGGCGGGTATGGAACGCTTCGGCCGCGAACTCGACGCTGCCGACCTGCGAGGGCGCGACGATGTTGCCCGCCACGCGGATGACGAACAGGTCGCCGAGGCCCTGATCGAAGACGATCTCGGCCGGCACGCGCGCGTCAGAACAACCCAGAATGATCGCCAGCGGCTCCTGGCCCGCCGGCAGCTCGCGCCGCCGTGCGGTACTCGCGCCGACGCTGCCCAGCTCGCTGACGAAGCGCCGATTGCCCTCGCGCAGCGCCTCGAATGCTATGCGTGCCGAAATCATGCCGCAAATATACCCGGCAACAAGCGCTAGCGCTTGCGGCGCACGCCGCGCGCGGCCTGCGCCTGCAACGGGTCGTCAGGCCAGTAGTGCCGCGGGTAGCGGCCCCGCAGGTCCTTGCGCACCTCCAGGTACGCGCCCCGCCAGAAGCTCGCCAGATCGCGCGTCACCTGCACCGGGCGCTGCGCGGGCGACAGCAGTTTGAACGTCACCGGCACGCGCCCGGACCCCAGGCGCGGCGTCACCGCGAGGCCAAACACCTCCTGCAGCTTCACCGATACCGAGGGCGCGCTGGCGTCCAGATAGTCGACGCGGACGCGCGAACCGCTCGGCATGCCGAGGTGGGTCGGTGCCCACGCATCCAGGTCGCGCCGCTGCTCCCAGCTCAGAAGCGCACGCAACGCCTCGTTGAGCGGCAGGCGCGTGAGATGCTCGCGCCGCGTGTAATTCTCAAGCCATGGGGCGAGCCAGACCTGCAGATTTTGGGTGAGCGCCGCATCCGAAACCGCCGGCCACGCCGGTCCCGCGCCGGATGTGTCGCCGATCGCGGCGCGCACAAACTCGATCCGCGCCTGCAGGTCGCGGGCGTCCCGATCCCAGGGCAGGGCGTCGATTCCCAGCTCGGCCACGCCTGCGAGCATTGCCTCACGCGCGGCATCGGCGGGAACCGGCACGAGCGGCTTGTCCTCGAGCACGATGGCATCGAGCATGAGGCGCTGGCGGGCGAGCACCGCCTGCTCACGCGAGTCCCATTCCACAATCTCGAGGCGCCGGATGCGCTCGGCGAAGTGCGCGCTAAGCTCGCGCCGCTCGAGCGGCGCGGCGAGCAGGATGCGCGCATCGCGTTCGCTGTCATCCAGGTCCACGGCGACGATCAGCTCCTGCCGCGCAAGTCCCTGCGGCTCGGCGAACTGCGCACCGCGGCCATTGGCGAGCGTGAAGCGGCCATCGCCCGCGTCACGCCGGCGGCCGATCCGATCCGGATAGGCGAAGGCGAGCATGAGACCGGCGCTGCCGGTCGTGGCGATGCCGCGTTGCCTGGCATCAGCGGCGCGACGGCCGCCGCGCGCCGGCGGCTCCAGCCGCCGCGCAAGATCGCGCGCGAGCTGGCGGCTTCTTTGCAGCACCCCACGATCCACTCCTGCCGGACTCCCCTCGCCGTGCATGACCTCAAGACGCGCGCGCACGTCGGCATCACGCGCGCCCGCGCCACCGCGCAACAAGTCGCGTTCGGAAAGCAGCGCCGCCAGTTTCGCGGCCAGCGGCAGTTCGCCGAGCTCGCGCGCGCACAGCAGCATGTGCGCCAACCGTGGATGCACCGCGACGCCGGCGAGCTCCCGTCCGTGAGCCGTGATCCTGCCGCCGGCCTCCAGCGCGCCCAGTCGGATGAGCAGGTCGCGCGCACTCGCCAGCATCGCCGGCGGCGGCTCATCGAGCCAAGACAGCTCGCGTGCGTCGCGCGTGCCCCAGCTCGCCAGCTCGAGCGCCAGGGGCGCAAGATCCGCGTCGAGAATCTCGGGCGCCGTGAACGCCGCCAGACTCGGCTGCGCGCCTTCGCTCCAGGCGCGATAACACACGCCGGCCTCCAGCCGTCCGGCGCGTCCCTGGCGCTGCTCGGCCGAAGCGCGTGAGATGCGTTCGGTCGCCAGCCGGCTCATGCCCGTGACCGGATCGAAGCGCGCCCGGCGCACCAGTCCGCTATCCACCACCACGCGAACCCCGGGAATGGTGAGACTGGTTTCCGCAATGTTGGTGGCCAGCACGACCTTGCGAGCACCGGCAACGGGAGCGAGCGCGGCATCCTGCTGCGCGGCTGTCAGAGCGCCGAACAACGGCAACACCCTGACACCCTCTGCCGCAGCAAGGCCCGCCTGCACGCGGCGGATTTCCCGCGCGCCCGGCAGGAACACCAGCACGTCGCCGTGCTCCTCGCGCAAGGCGCGCTGTATCAACTGCATGACGAGCCGCTCGGGCGAATCCTGCGGCCGGGATGCGGCCGCCCCCGTAGCCGGCAACAGCGGCAGGCCCTTGCCGGCATAGCGTGTTGCCACCGGGTACAGGCGGCCCGCGGCCGTGATCACCGGTGCGTCACCCAACAGACGCGCGACGGCGGCGCCATCCAGCGTTGCCGACATGACGAGCAGGTGCAGCTGCGGGGCGAGATTGGTCCGCGCATCCAGGGTCAGCGCCAGTCCGAGGTCCGCCTGCAGGCTGCGTTCATGGAACTCATCGAAAATGATTGCGCCGACGCCTTCGAGTCCGGCGTCGTCCTGCAGCATCCGGGTCAGCACCCCCTCGGTCACCACCTCGATGCGGGTGGCGGCCGAGACCTTCGTGTCCAGGCGCATACGATAGCCCACGGTGCAGCCGACACTTTCGCCGAGCGTCTGCGCCATGCGCTGCGCGACCGCGCGTGCGGCCAGCCGGCGCGGTTCGAGCATGAGCAGGCGTTTACCGCGCAGCCACGGTTCATCGCGCAGGATGAGCGGCACGACGGTGCTCTTGCCGGCGCCCGGCGGCGCCTGCAGTACGGCGGAGGTGTGGGTCGCGAGCGCTTGCCGCAGCGGCGTCAGCGCCACATCGATCGGCAGCCCTGACTTCACCAGATATGCACGCGCTGGTCCGGCGACAGATACAGCTTCTCGCCCGGCTGCACATTGAATGCCGGGTACCAGGCATCGACGTTGCGCACCACGCCGTTGACGCGGAATTTCGCCGGGCTGTGGGGATTACTCGTGACCTGTGAACGCAAATCCTCATCGCGCTGTTTTTGCCGCCATACCTGCGCCCAGGACAGAAAGAAGCGCTGGTCGCCGGTGAGGCCGTCCAGCACCAGCGCCGAAGCGCCGTGCAGCGAGCGGTGATACGCCGCGTTGGCCACCGCCAGGCCCCCGAGGTCGCCGATGTTCTCACCTAGCGTCAGGCGGCCGTTGAGCTTGAGCGCCGGCAGCGCCTCAAACGAGGAGTACTGCCCGTCGAGCCGATCGACGCGCTGATGAAACGCCTGCTCGTCCGCGGGCTGCCACCAGTTGCGCAGCATGCCGCTGGCGTCCGATTTGGCGCCCTGGTCGTCAAAGCCATGGCCCATCTCGTGTCCGATGACCCCGCCTACCCCGCCGTAATTGACCGCCGCATCCGCGTTGGGATCAAAGAATGGCGGCTGCAGGATGGCCGCCGGGAAGACCACCTCGTTGAATGTCGGGTTGTAGTAGGCGTTGATCGTCTGGGGCGTCATGCCCCATTCGCCCCGGTCGGTGGGTCCGCCGAGGCGCTGCAGCTGGCGCCGCCAGTCGAAGGCCGCGGCGCGTGCGACATTCCCGAATGCGTCACCCGCGCGCACTTCGAGTCCCGAGTAGTCGCGCCACTTGTCCGGGTAGCCGATCTTGGGATGGAACGCGGCGAGCTTTTCCAGGGCAACCTTGCGAGTCGCCGTACTCATCCACGGCAGATGCTCAATGCGTTCCCGGTAGGCGGCGCGCAGGTTCTCGACCAGCTCGAGCATCTGGCCCCTCGCGGCCGGTGGAAAATAACGCTGCACGTAGAGCTCGCCGGCGGCCTCGCCCAGGTTCTGGTCGACCGCGCCCACGGCGCGCTTCCAGCGCGCACGGTGCTCGGGCTGACCGTGCAGAGTGCGGCTGTAAAAGTCGAACACTTCATCATCGAAAGCCTTCGGCAATACGTCAGCATTGCCCACCAGGTAGTGGTACGTGAGGTATGTCTGCCAGCGCTCGACGGCAGTTTGTTGGAACAACGCGCCGAGTGCCTGTACTGCATCGGATTCGCGCACCACGAAACGCGGCTGGGCTTCCAGCCCTGCGCCGGCCAGGAGCGCGGCCCAGGGGAAGCCCGGTGCAAAGGCGGGCAGCTGCTCGCGGGTGCGCGGGTTGTAGGTGAGGTCGCGCTCGCGGCGCTTGGCGCGCGGCCAATGCGCAGCGGCGATCCGGGTTTCAAGCTCGACAATGCTTTTGGCCGCCGGCGCAGCCTCAGGTACGCCGGCCAGTTTCAGGAGTCGTTCGATGTGCGCCCCGTACTTCTCACGCAGCGCCCGGTAGACGGGCTCGTCTTTCAGATAGTAGTCACGGTCGGGGAGCCCCAGGCCGCTCTGGGCGATGGTTACCATGTAGTGATCCGGATCGCGCTCATCGGCCATGGTGCGGAACTCGAGCGGCGTGGTGGTGCGCGCGTCCGGACGGCTCATGAGCCGGGCGAGATCCTCGCGAGTTCTGGCCGCGGCGATGCTGGCGAGGCCCGTCCGGGCGGGCGCAAGTCCGGCGCGCTCGATGGCGTCCGTGTCGAGGTAGGCGCGATAAAAATCCACGAGCTTGCGGGCGTTGCTGCCCGCGGTCGCACCCTCGGGCAGTGCCTCCAGGAGCCCGCGCATCTGCTGCAGGGAGCGCTCCTGGAGCTCGTCGAAGCTGCCCCAGCGCGGGCGGTCGGCCGGAATGGAACTGGTATCGAGCCAATGGCCGTTGGCATAGCGAAAGAAGTCATCTCCAGGCCTGACCGTCGGATCGCGTGCGGAGAGGTCCAGGCCCCATTTTCCGATTTGCGCGTGCGCCCCTCGCCCCGCCGTGGTAGCGAATGCGCGCGGCAGCGCCCTTAAGCCAACGGCAAACACGGCCAGCACCGCGAGGCCGGCCACGCCGGCCTGTATATGTGCGCGACTTAACATGTGTCCAGCCTCTTCAGGCAGCGCTGCGTGCCTGCTGGCGCCAGGCGCCCCACGCAAACAACAGCCAGCCACCGATCCAGGCGAGCCCGCCCAGCGGCGTAAGCACCCCGACGCCCCGCGGTGCGCCCAGGCTCAAGCCGTACAGGCTGCCGCAGAACAGCACGACGCCGGCCGCGATCAAACCCGCCGCGGCACGCAGCATGCGCGTGTCGATGCTGTGCAATGTGAGGCCTACGCCGATGAGCCCCAGCGACTGAAAAAACTGGTAGCGCACGGCTGTATCCCACAGCTGCAGTCGCTCGGGCGCGAAGTGCCCGCGCAACGCGTGCGCACCGAAGGCGCCACACGCGGTCGCCAGTGCCAAAAGGAGACCCGCTATGGCGAGCGTGCGGCCGCTATTCACCGTGCGAGGCTAGGAACGGCTTGATCAGGTCGATGGGCAATGGGAACACGACGATCTGCGTCTTTTCGTGCGCGATATCGGCGAGCGTCTGCAGATAGCGCAATTGCAATGCGGCCGGCTGCTTCGACAGCGCGTCAGCCGCTTGCACCAGCTGCTGAGCCGCCTGGGCCTCGCCCTCGGCGTGAATGATCTTGGCGCGGCGCGTGCGTTCGGCCTCCGCCTGCTTCGCCATGGCGCGGATCATGGTCTCATCCAGGTCGACATCCTTGATCTCGACGGTGGAGACCTTGATGCCCCAGGCCTCGGTGGCCTGGTCAAGAATGTGCTGCAGGTCGACGTTGAGCTTGTCGCGCTGCGCCAGCAGGTCGTCCATCTCGTGCTGGCCTACCACCGAACGCAGCGTCGTCTGGGCGACCTGGCTGGTGGCGTCGAAGGCGTTCGCCACGCCGATGATCGCCTTGCCCGGATCGATGATGCGGAAGTAGACCACCGCGTTCACCTTCACCGAGACGTTGTCGCGCGTAATGACGTCCTGCTTCGGTACGTTGAGCACGATGACCCGCAAGTCCACCTTGCGCATCTGCTGCACGATGGGCCAGACGATGATGAGTCCGGGCCCCTTGATACCGGTAAAGCGGCCCAGGGTGAACATGACGCCGCGCTCGTACTCGTTCAGCACCTTGATGGCGCTGAAGATGAGCACGACGACAATGACGAGGATGGCAATTCCGAACGGCATGCGATTTCTCCGCGGTGTCTTAGCCAACGCTCAACGCGGCGGCTCGACCCATAATGTTAGACCTTCCACCCTCACAATGCGCGCCGCCTCGCCGGCGTGCAGCGCGGTTTCGCTGCGCGCATTCCACAGCTCCCCGCCGTAGCGCACCCGGCCCTTGCCGGTGAAGTCCGCGAGCACCTCGGCGCTGGCGCCGAGCATGGCCTGCGTGCCGGTGGCCACCGGATGGCGCAGCGCGCGGCTCGCCACGTACACGATGCCCGCGATCATGAGACCGCCGGCGGTGGCCAGCGCGGCGATCAGCGACCGCGCCACGTTCATGCCGGGCACGTCCGTGTCGAACAGAATGAGCGAGCCGACGACGAATGCAATCAGGCCCCCAATCCCCAACGAGCCGTAGGTCGGGAAGAAAAACTCCGCAATGATCATGGCCGTTCCGAGTGCCACCAGCGCCAGTCCCGCGTAGTTGACCGACAGGATCTGGAACGCGAACAGTGCGACCAGAAGACAGATCGAGCCGACCACGCCCGGCAACACCGCGCCTGGATTGTACCCCTCGAGCAGCAGGCCCCAGATACCGATGAGCATGAGCCCGTAGGCCACGGTCGGGTTGGCGATGACTGCCAGCAGTTGCGTGCGCCAGTCCGGCTTCTCACGCACCACGACGAGGTTGCGGGTGGCGAGCCGCAGCTCGTGCCCACCAATGTGCACCTCGCGGCCGTCGATGCGGGCGAGCAGCTCCGGCAGATCGCGCGCCGAGACGTCGATCACTTTCGCCTGCAGCGCGGCATTGGCAGACAGGCTCGCCGCACCGCGTACCGCAGCTTCCGCCCAGTCGGCATTGCGGCCGCGCAGCTCCGCCAACCCGCGGATGTAGGCCACGGCGTCGTTGACTACCTTGCGCTCCATCGCCGTGTTGGGCTCGGCCGCCGGGGCAGTTCCGGGCGCGCCGGGGCTCGTGCTGTCGGGGCCACCCTCGGGCTTGCCGAGCGGCGCTGGGACCGGAGCGGAAGGTGACTCGCCGCCGATTGAAACCGGCGTCGCCGCGCCGAGATTGGTGGCCGGCGCCATGGAGGCGATGTGACAGGCGTAGAGAATATAGGTACCGGCGCTCGCCGCACGCGCCCCTGGCGGACTCACGTAGCCCACTACGGGAACCGGGGAAGCGAGGATGGCGCGAATGATGTCGCGCATGGCGCTGTCGAGCCCCCCGGGGGTGTCGATCTCGAGGATCACCAGGCGCGCGCCGCTTTTCCGGGCGGCGTCGAGCCCGCGCACCACGTAGTGCGAGGTTGCAGGTCCGATCGGACCGTTGATCTCGAGCAATGTGGCGACGCCGGCGGCGGAATCGCCAACAGCGCCCGCTGCCGGAAGGTCGGCGCCGCGAGCCTGATCCCCGGCGCACAAGCCGGCCGCGGCGACGAGCGCCAGGGCCAGGAACACGGCGGAGCGGGAGGACGCGATGCGGCGTGGAAGCAGTGTCACGTTGGCCACCCTACTCTTGGGCTACCTGCGTTCGCAATCGCGTGTCAGGCGAGCGCCCGCAACCCCTGGAAGCCAACGTAGAAGCCCACCAGCACGATTACGGCCGCGGAAAAGTACGGCGCCTTGCGGGCCAGGTCGCCGAAGCCGCTGAAGCGCTTCGAGACGTGCCTGACGCCGAGCGCGGCCAGGGCACCGGAAGTCACCATGGTCAGGGCAAGACCGATACCAAAGCACAGCACCAGCGTGGCGCCGAGTGCGAATTTCTTCAGCTGCAAACACAAGAGCAGCACGGTGATGGAAGCCGGGCAGGGAATGAGGCCGCCCGTGAGTCCAAACATCACGATCTGCCCGGTGGTCACCTCGCGGTTGGCAAAGCGCCGGCGGATGTCGTTGGCGTGCGCGAGCTCATGCGGGTCCTGGTAACCGGGAGCGCTGACGTCGAGCTGCTCGTAGGCCTCCAGCGCGTGGTGGTGATGATGCTCGACGAACTCCAGATCGTAGTCATGACTGTGCTGACTCTCTGCGAGGCGCAGCCGTGCCACGAACTCGTGCGGCTCGGGAATTTCCTGCACCGATTCGAGGTATCCGCCCTGTCGCCGGAAGCTGAAGAGCTCGCGGCTGCCGTCGCCGCGCTCGGTCTCGATCTGCACCTGCTCCGCAGGCCAGGTCGCGCCGCTTTCGGCACAGAGGCGGAATCGCGGCGGCACCCCCTGCTCGAAGATCTGCAGCCGTACGACACCGTGGCCGGTGTCGATGCGCCGCACGTCCTCGTGGCCGTGCGGGTGGGCATGATCGTGGTCGTGACCGTCATGCGCGTGCTCGTCGAAGGCCGCCCGATGCCGCCAGGTGCGCCACACCATCCACAGCGCCACACTGATGATAAGCACCGCGGAGGCGACCTGGAAGTACGGCTCGGTGGTTTCGGTGTTCCACTGCTTGCCGAAATACAACCCGCCGAATGCGATCGCCCACACGATGGCCGTGTGCGACAGCGTGGCACTAAGTCCGAGCAGCACCGCCTGGCCGAGCGTGCCGCGAATCGCGACGATGAAGGCTGCCATCATGGTCTTGGAGTGCCCCGGCTCGAGACCGTGCAGCGCGCCCAGAAGAATTGCGCTCGGCACGAACAGCCAGGAGTTGCCCTGTTGCAGCAGGGTGGTGAAGTTGGTCATGGCAGGCGCGTTGCGGGCGCAAAATCCCGTATAGGGTAGGGGGTATAGTATAACGCGGGCGGCGTCGCCCGGCAGCTACGCGACTGTCAGGCGGGCTTCGGGGCGCGCCGCGCGCGCGGCACCTGCGGAAGTCCGGTGTGCTGGGTACGGAAGGGTCGCGGCGGCGCGGCGCGCTTGCCGTGCGGCGCGCCACCGGTGCCCGCCGGCTGGTAAGCCGGTATGAGCTGCTGGCGGCCAGTGCCGATGAGATCCGCGCGCCCCATGCGCCGCAGCGCCTCGCGCAGCAGCGGCCAGTTGTTGGCGTCGTGATAGCGCAGGAACGCCTTGTGCAGGCGCCGTATTTTCAGTCCCTTCGGGATCAGCACCGCCTCGCTGCTGCGCGTGACGCGCTTCAGCGGGTTCTTGCCCGAATGGTACATGGCGGTCGCGGTCGCCATGGGCCCGGGCAGGAATGCCTGCACCTGGTCGGCGCGCAAGCCGTTCCTCTTCAGCCACAGCGCCAGCTCCAGCATGTCCTGATCGCTGGTACCGGGGTGCGCGGCGATGAAGTATGGGACCAGGTACTGTTCCTTGCCCGCCTCCTTCGAGTAACGATCGAACAGCGCCTTGAAGCGATCATAGGCGCCCACGCCGGGCTTCATCATTTTCGACAATGGCCCCTCGGCGAGCGCCTCCGGGGCGATCTTCAGGTAGCCGCCGGTGTGGTGCTGCGCAAGTTCCTTCACGTATTCGGGCGATTCGATCGCCAGGTCATACCGCACACCGGAAGCGATCAGGACCTTCTTGATTCCGGGCAGCGCGCGGGCGCGCCGGTACAGGCGGATGAGCGGCGCGTGGTCGGTGTTCAGGTTCGGGCACACGCCCGGGTACACGCAAGAGGGCCGGCGGCAGGCGCTCTCGATCTCGCGGCTCTTGCAGGCGAGCCGGTACATGTTGGCGGTCGGTCCGCCGAGATCGGAAATGACCCCGGTGAATCCCGGCACCTGGTCGCGCACCGCTTCGATCTCGTGCAGCACTGAATCCTCCGAGCGGCTCTGGATGATGCGGCCCTCATGCTCGGTGATGGAACAGAACGTGCAGCCGCCGAAACAGCCGCGCTGGATCGCGACCGAGAAGCGGATCATCTTGTAGGCGGGGATGACGGCGGTGCCATAAAACGGATGCGGCGCCCGGGCGTAGGCGCGCTCGTACACCCAGTCCATTTCTTTCATGGTGAGCGGGATCGGCGGCGGATTCAGCCACACGTCGGTGTCCCCGTGGCGCTGCACCAGTGCGCGTGCATTACCGGGATTTGATTCCAGATGCAGGATCCTGCTGGCGTGCGCGTACAGCACCGGATCAGCGGCGACCGCTTCGTGCGAGGGCATGCGGATGACGCTGCGCTCACGATCGGCGTTCTTCACCCGGCGCACGAAGCGCACGACCTTCTCAACACCCGGCGCCGACGAGGCGCTGGCGCAGGGAGGCACCGGCACTGCAGCGTCGGGCGCAGCGGCGGCCATCGCGTAGGGATCGACCGGCGGATTCAAGGGCCCCGGCGCGTCCAGATGGGTGGAATCAATTTCAATCCAGTCCGCAGGCGTAGCCTTGCGCGCGAACACCGTGCCGCGCATATCGGTGATGTCATGGATGGTCTCACCAGCGGCGAGCCGGTGGGCGAGCTCGCAGATCTGGCGCTCACCGTTGCCAAAAACCAGCAGGTCGGCCTTGGCGTCGAGCAACACCGAGCGGCGGACTTTTTCGGACCAGTAGTCAAAATGCGCGATGCGCCGCAGCGACGCCTCGATGCCGCCGATGAGGATCGGCACGTCGCGCCAGGCTTCGCGGGCGCGCTGCGCATACACGATCACCGAACGATCCGGTCGCTTGCCGCCCTCGCCGCCCGCGGTATACGCGTCATCGCTGCGAATGCGGCGCTCGGCGGTGTAGCGGTTCACCATCGAATCCATGTTGCCGGCGGTGATGCCGAAGAACAGGTTCGGCCGGCCGAGCGCCGTGAAGGCCGCCGCGCTATGCCAGTCCGGCTGCGCGATGATACCGACCCGAAAGCCCTGCGCCTCGAGCACCCGTCCGACGATCGCCATGCCGAAACTCGGGTGGTCGACGTAGGCGTCCCCGGTCACGATGATGACGTCGCAGCTGTCCCAGCCCAGCAGCTCCATCTCGGCGCGCGACATGGGCAGGAACGGGGCGGTGCCGAAGCGTTCCGCCCAGTGTTTGCGGTAGCCGGAAATGTCGTGTGCGCTCTGCATGGAGCCTTAAATTATCGCATGGCCAAGCCAGTTCGGCGCCTTGATGTTACCGTGTTACCACGGTAACATGCAGTCCATGAGAGAGATCACCCGCACCCAGACCGGCGTCCGACTAGAGAGCCGGCTGCTGAAAGTTCTCAAGGCACTGGCAACCGAGCTCGACCTGTCACTCGGGGACCTGCTCGAAGGCATCGTGCTGCACGCCTTCGAAGCCAAGACGCCCTTCTCCGCCGCGACCCTCAAGAAGGTGAAGGCACTGAAGGCGGTGTACGGACTTGACTTGAGCGCGCGCGACTCCCACCAGCTGCGCGAGGCCGGCGCGGATGTACCCTGACTGCCCGGAACTGGAGCGCTTTGTGCGCGGCGAGATCGCGGCCGCTGACTTCCCGCATCGTGAACACGTGCGGATGGCTTTTGAGATGCTGCGGCGCTGCGACTTTGCCGAGAGCGTATGGCTCTATTCCAAGACGCTGCGACTGATGGCGCTCAAGGCGGGCAAGCCGCAGGCTTTCAGTCAAACCGTCACGCTGGCGTTTCTTTCCCTGATCGCCGAGCGCCTGGAACAAAGCCGGTCGGCCGACTTCAGCGCCTTCGCGCGCGAACACGCCGAGGTGTTTGACAAGGACCTGCTGGCGCGCTGGTATCCGCGCCAGCAACTCGCGGCGGAAGTCGCACGACGTGTCTTTGTCATGCCGGCACCGGGACACGAGCGCCGCGGCGCACAGCCGGCGGAACTCCCGGCAGCACGAGCTCCAGCCCACCGATAGCAGCGTGCATCGGCGCCGCCCGCGTGCTGGGGCTGCGGCCGTGGGGCTATAGCGGTGAAGGAGCTCAGTACAGGAGCGCGTTCTGGCGCTGCGCCTGCCATGCCGACTCATCGGCCGCCGCCAGCTTCTCCAGGTCCTGCGGGCTTGCCGCCGGGTCATCCACCCAGCGGCGCAAGAGTTCGCTGCCGTTGATCACGTCGATGGCGAGCCGCCCCTGTTCGTACTCGTAGGGAAAGTCCCGCCACAGCGGGTAGTCCGGGCGCAGCCGCCGCAGCGCCTTGAACGCGAGCGCGAACAGCCGCCAGGGACGGAACGCGTGGTGGTCATAGCCGTCTTCCACGTGCACCTGGAACCCGGCACACAACACACCGGCGTGTTTGTTGAACGTGGGCTCGAACCAGCAGGGACGCAGCTGACAGCCGCGCAGCCACGCCGGCGCGAGCGCATGCATCTCGCGCAGCATGGCCGGCACGTCGAGGTCCGGGGCGCCGAGCACTTCCAGCGGCCGCGTCGTACCACGGCCTTCCGACAAGGTCGTGCCTTCGAGCAGCACCGAGCCGGGATAGCAGCGCGCCATCCACAGGTTCGGCGCGTTGGGACTCGGGTTCACCCAAGTCCGCCCCCCCAGCGGCCAGCCGTAGCCGGGGGCAGCCTCGGGGTCCCAGCCCTGCATCGGCACGACCTGACACTGCACGTCGAGACGCCGTGTGGCCACGAACCAACGCGCGAGTTCGCCCAGAGTGAGGCCGTGCCGCATGGGCAGCGCGCCGGCACCGACAAAGCTCTCCCAGCCCGACCGCAACGTCAGACCTTCCACCGGACGGCCGACGGGATTCGGCCGATCAAGCACCCATACTTCCTTGTGAAGCTTCGCCGCCTCCTCCAGTAAATAGCGCAGCGTCGTGATGAAGGTGTAAATCCGGCAACCCAGGTCCTGCAGGTCGACGAGCAGAACGTCGAAGGTGTCCAGCATGGCCGAAGTGGGCCGGCGCACGGTGCCGTAGAGACTGAACACCGGAATGTGATGCACCGGATCCATGTAGTCCGGCGATTCGATCATGTTGTCCTGCTTTTCGCCCCGCAGACCGTGCTGGGGTCCGAACGCCGCGCTCAGGCGCAACTCGTTCAGCCCTGCCAGCGCATCGAGCGAATGGGTCAGGTCACGCGTCACGGAGGCCGGGTGTGCCAGCAGCGCCACGCGCTTGCCGGCGAGCGGGCGGCGCAGTTTCGCATCCTCGAGCAGGCGGTCAATGCCGAACTTCATGGCGTGCCAAGCTCGAGTGCGAAACTGTCCGGGTGGTGGAAGTCGGGGTTACCGGGTGCGTGCTGCAGCGCCCAGTACGAAAGCCTACCACTGTCCTCTTCGACCACCGCCGCGAGTGCGACCCGCAGGCGCGGGGACGCGAAACGTACACCCAGTCCCGCCAGATGCACGGTGGCCGACAGGTCGAGACGATCCGGAGTGCGGCGCACGTTCAGACCCGGCGCCTGCGCCAGATTCGCCGGCGTCATCCCGGCGCGGTAGGCGTCGAAGCGGTATGCCGCCCAGTCGAGGCCGGGAGAGAAGTTGAATTCCAGGTACCCCGGGTCAGCTCCCGCGGCAACGAACACTTCGAAGCAGGTGTGCTGCCACAGGCCATCGGCGCGCCGGCCCGTGCGCGCCCCGGGCACGCACACACGCGCGAGGTCCCCGTGCAGTGAATAGTTGCACCCAAGGCTCGTACCGGCGACGAGATTCACCTCGACGGCAATGCGCCACACCGCCTCGCCCGGGGTGTCAGGGTGGGAAAGAAGAGCCGCGCGCCGCATATCAGCTACCGCCATCACACCACTCGTCAGCTCCGCAGCCACTCGAGGAGTGCGTGCGTCACCGCGTCGGGCCGCTCGAGCGTCGACAGGTGCCCGCACTCCGGCACCTCGACCAGACGTGCGCCAGGAATGCCGCCCGCCATTTCGGCAGCGCGGTCCGGCGGGGTGAGGGTATCGGCGTCCCCTACCAGCACCAGCGCGGGACAGCGGATGTCCTTGAGCATCGGCCGCGAGTCCACGCGCCCGACGATCGCCGTCTGCTGTCGCACGAAGCCCTCGGCTCCGACTTCCCGCGCCATCAGCCGGTTAATCTCCCGCAGGCTCGCATCCTCGCGCCGCAGCGGGTGCACCAGGCGCATGAACTGCGCATCCGCAACTTCCGCCAGACCGCCCGCCGCCACCTGCGCGATTTGCGCGCGGCGCGCGGCCATCGCCTCCGGCGTGTCGGCACGCGCGGTGGTATCCAGCAGCGCGAGTTTCACGACCCGCGCCGGCGCCTGCCGCAGGATCTCAAACGAAATGTAGCCGCCCATCGAGAGCCCCGCGAGCGCGAAGCGCGGCGGCGCCGCGGCGAGAATCCGCCGCGCAATCGCCATCATGGTGTCATCGCGGGTGTGATCGGCAACCGTCACCGGGCCGCACGGCCACAACGCCGGGATCTGTGCCGCGTACAGTCGCGCCGAGCACAGCAGGCCCGGAATCAGCACCACCGGAAGCGGCTCGCTCAACCGAGCGCTGCCTTGAGTTCCGCGACCAGGTCGTTCACGTCCTCGACGCCAACCGACAGCCGGATGAGGCCGTCGCCGATTCCGAGCGACTGGCGCATCGCAGCCGGCAGCGAGGCGTGGGTCATGATCGCCGGATGCTCGATGAGACTCTCCACGCCCCCGAGGCTCTCCGCGAGCGCGAACAGGTGGCAGCGCTCGAGCGCGCGGCGCGCGGCTTCGAGCCCGCCGCGCAGCACGGCGGTGACGATGCCGCCATAGCCGCCCGCCATCTGCCGCTGCGCGAGCGCGTGCTGCGGGTGGCTGGCGAGTCCCGGGTAGTAGACGCGTTCGACCTTGGGATGCTTTTCGAGGAAGGCCGCGATCTGCAGCGCATTGGCACAGTGCCGCTCCATGCGCAGCGCGAGGGTTTTGATGCCGCGCAGCGTCAGGAAGGAATCGAACGGTCCGGACACCCCGCCCGCGGCGTTCTGCAGGTAGGCGATGCGCGCCTCCAGATCAGCATCCGAACGCACGATCGCCGCTCCGCCGATCGCATCCGAATGGCCGTTCAAGTACTTGGTGGTCGAATGCACGACGATATCGAAGCCGTGCTCGAGCGGGCGCTGGATGTAGGGCGTCGCGAAGGTGTTGTCGCACACCGAGATGAGGCCGCGCCGCTTGGCGATCGCCGCCACGGCGCTCAAGTCGACGAGTTTCAGCAGCGGGTTGGTGGGCGTCTCCACCCATATGAGGCGCGTGTCGGGCCGGATGGCCGCCTGGAACGCCTTGGGGTCCGACAAGTCCACGAACGACACCTTGTGCCCGGCCGAGCGCTTGCGCACGTTCTCGAGCAAGCGGTAGGTGCCGCCATAAAGATCATTCATGGCGATGATGTGCGAGCCGCTGTCGAGCAGCTCGAGGATGGTCGCGGTCGCAGCCATCCCCGAGGCGAAGGCGAATCCGGCCGCTCCACCTTCGAGGTTCGCCACCGCCGCCTGCAAAGCGTCGCGGGTTGGATTACTGGTACGGGAGTACTCGTAGCCCTGGTGCACGCCGGGACTCGACTGCACGTAGGTGGAGGTCGCGTATATCGGCGTAATCACCGCGCCGGTGAGCGGGTCGGGACGCTGGCCGCCGTGAATCACGCGGGTCGCGAAGCGTTGCTCCGGGGACTCGTCATTCATGCAATGGCTACCTCTGTCATGTCAGCGTTCTTCACAGCCGGCGGCGCAACCAGTTGAGCAGGTCAATGCGCGTGATGAGCCCCTGGAACTCATTGCCGTGCACCACGATCGCCACCATGCCGCGCTTGAATATCTCCATGAGCTGCGAGATCGGCGCATCCGCCGGCACGGTCACGAGATGGCTCGCCATGGCGCGCGTCACCGGCTCGTTGAAATGCGCGGGGTTCGCGACCACCTCCAGCAGAATGTCCTCCTCGTCCACGATGCCGGCGATCTTGCCGTCCTGCATCACCGGCACCTGCGACACGTCGTAGAGCTTCATACGCCGGTACGCCGCCATTACGGTTTCGGTGGAGTTCACGGTCACCGCGGCGCGTTCGGAATGGCGCCGCGCGATCAGATCGCGCAGATCACCCAGGTGCTCGCGCTCGATGAACCCCTGGTCGAGCATCCAGTAGTCGTTGTAGACCTTGGAGAGGTACTTGTTGCCGCTGTCGCAGACGAAGGTCACGACACGCTTCGGCTGCTGCTGTTCGCGGCAGTAGCGCAGCGCCGCGCCGAGCAGCGTGCCGGTGGAAGTGCCGGCGATGATGCCCTCCTTGCTGAGCAGCTCGCGGCAAGCGCGGAATGCCTCCACGTCCGGGATGCTGTAGGCGCGTTTGACGCGCGAGAAATCCCCGACCGGCGGCACCGAGTCACCGCCGATCCCCTCCACCAGCCACGGGGTCATCTTCTCGGGAAGCCTGCCGGTGGTGGCGTAGCAAGCGAGCCCTGAGCCGACCGGATCGGCCAGCACCAGTTCCAGCTGCGGCGCGGTGCGCGCGAAATAATGCGTGAGGCCGGCGAGCGTGCCGCCGGTGCCCGCGCCGCACACGACCGCGTCAAGTCTATGCCCCATCTGCTCCCAGATCTCAGGCGCGGTGGTCTCCTCGTGGGCCTGCGCATTCGCCGGGTTGCCGAACTGGTTGACGAAGTAGGAGTTGGGTATCTCGCGCGCCAGGCGTTCGGCGACGTCGCGGTAGTACTCCGGATGCCCCTTACTGACATCCGAGCGGGTCATCATCACCTCGGCGCCCATGGCCCGCAGGTGGAAAATCTTCTCCTGGCTCATCTTGTCCGGAATGATGAGCAGCAGCCGATAGCCCTTCTGGGCGGCCACCAGCGCGAGTCCCAACCCGGTGTTGCCGGCGGTCGCCTCGATCAGCGTGCCGCCGGGTCTGATGCCACCAGCGCGTTCGGCCGCTTCGATGAGATACAGGCCAACTCGATCCTTGATCGAACCGCCCGGATTCTGGTTCTCGAGCTTCAGAAACAGCTCACACGGCCCGGCGTCGAGGCGCCGCACCGCCATGAGCGGCGTGTTGCCGATCATCTCGAGCACGTTGCCGTAGGAGGAAAGCGCCATGAGCGGTCCGGTGCAAAGACGGACCGCGATTGTACGCAATCAGGCCGCTTCAGGCGGCGCCGATAATCAGCCCCGCATCAATCCAACCGCGCAGCAGCGTCGCGGCTTGTGTCGGCGCCTGCGCCTCGCCCACCTCATCACACAGAAGATCGCACAACTCCCCAAACGGCCAGCTATCACGCGCGGCATCCAGCGCCCGCGCCTCGGTCGCCGGCAGGGAGCGAAAGTAAGTGGTGAGTCCCTGGCGCCACAGCAGCCACTGAACGGGTTCGGGGTACAGGCTTGCGGCCGGGCGCGCGGTCTCGTCAGTGAGTGCCTGCCACACCTGCGGCACGTTCCAGGCCAGGCCCAAGCGCGCCACGCTTGGATGCCAGGTGAAGCGCAGCTGCGACCACTGCTGCGGTGACAGGCGTGCGAGGTCCGTGTGCGCCAGCGGGGTGGCGTCGGCGGCGTCGAAGGCACCCGTCATGGCCCATTCCCAGCGCGCCAGCTCCGCGAGCACCGGAGCATCGATGTAGTCCGGGTGCTGGCCGAGGAACTGCGGCAGCTCATGCCCGTAGTAGCGGATGGAAAAGAACGACGAATCATGCGCGGCCACGTAGCGCGAGGCGAGCAGGCCGAAATCCTCGCTGTCCAGCAGTCTGGCGAGTGCCGGAAAATTCGCCTGCAGCGCCTCGGCGAGACGGGCGCGGTAGGCGTCACCGTAAACGCTCAAGCGCGTGGCCACCGGCACGCGCGCGGTGCCGATGATATGGTCCGCAACGGCCGCACTGCCCCTGAGCAGGTACTCCTGAAACTCGCCCTGCACGAGCGCCAGTTCAGTCACGAAGCCCGGACCGCGGCGCGCTGCGCACGTGACTCGCGCGCCGCGGCTTCACCCGCCAGCGTGCGCTCACACAGCGCGCGGGCGTGGGCGAGTTCCGCACACAGTTCCGCGAGCGGTGGAATATGGTCGTCGCGCTCGATCATGGTCGACACCGCTCCGAAGCGCCGCACCGCTGCGGCGTACAGGTCCCACACCGGGTCGGGCACCGGATGGTCGTGCGTGTCGATGAGGTAGGCGCCGCGATTCTCGTGACCGGCGAGGTGGATCTGCTGCACGCGGTCAACAGGAATGGCGTTCAGGTACTCGAGCGCCTTGAATTCGTGGTTGACCGCGCTCACATAGATGTTGTTGACGTCGAGCAGGATCAGGCAGTCGGCGCGCACGGCGATCTCGCTGAGGAACTCCCACTCCGTGAGGCGCGAATCGCGGAACGCCACGTAGCTCGAGACGTTCTCCAGCACGAGGCGGCGGCCGAGGAAATCCTGCACGGCGCGCACGCGCCCGACGACATGCGCGAGCGCCTCCTCGGTGTAAGGCAGCGGCAAAAGATCATGCGTATTACGGCCGGCGATGCCGGTCCAGCACAGGTGGTCCGAGATCCATACCGGCTCCACGCGTGCAGCCAGCGCCCGCACCCGGCGCAGGTAATCAAGGTCCAGGGGCGCAGTGCTGCCGATCGACAGCGACACGCCATGCATGGCGAGCGGGTAACGCTCGCGAAAGCGCATCAGGTAATCCAGCGGCTTACCGCCCGGCACCAGGTAATTTTCGGTGAGCACCTCGAACCAGTCGACCGCGGGTCGATCGGCAAGGATCGCGTCGTAATGATCGACGCGCAGTCCGAGGCCAAAGCCGAGCGAAGGGCGAGTCAGCATGGGGTCATTTTGGCTCATCAGCGCGCGCCACGTAAGTGCTTAGCGGTAAACGTAAATCCGCTTTGTACAGTAGACCGGCCGCCACGACACTGGATTGCACGCGAGCAGAATCCACTACAATTGCGGAGCGTGCGCCCGGGCACTCCGGGCGTGCTCCTCATGCTTACTCCTTAACTGACAGTGACGGAATGACCGACGCCTCCCGCGACGCGATCCTGGTAAGGGGTGCGCGCCAGAACAACCTCAAAGCGCTCGATCTCGACATCCCGCTCAACGAGCTGATCGTCGTGACGGGCGTGTCCGGCTCGGGCAAGTCGTCGCTGGTATTCGACACGCTGTATGCCGAAGGCCAGCGCCGCTACGTCGAGACGTTTTCGCCCTACGCGCGGCAGTTCCTGGATCGCATGGACAAGCCGCAGGTGGATTCGATTCGCGGCATCCCGCCGGCCATCGCCATCGATCAGACCAACCCGGTGCGCACCTCGCGTTCCACCGTCGGCACCATGACCGAGCTCAACGACCACCTGAAGCTGCTGTTCGCGCGCGCGGCCGTCCTGCACTGCCAGCGCTGCGGCAACCCGGTGCGGCGCGACACTACCGAGAGCATCTACGCCGAGCTGCAGGCGCGCGCCGGGCGTGCCGGCGACCCGCGCCTGCTCCTGACCTTTCCGGTGCCGGTGCCCGCGAATTTCACGATCGACGAGGTGCGTGAGCTGCTCGCCAAGCAGGGCTACACACGCTTCTTCGAGACCCCCGCGGCGGCGGCGCCCGCCGCGGCTACCGTGACACCGGCAGCCGCGCGGCGCAAGAAGCGCAGCGCAGCGGCGGGCGCCCCGCAGATCACGCTGGAGGTGGTCCAGGACCGGCTGCGCGCCGCCAGCGCGGAGCGTGGCCGGGTGCTCGAATCGCTCGAGGCGGCGCTGCGCGTGGGCCGCGGGCGCGTCAACCTGCAGGTCGTGGACGATGCGGAAACGCCGCAGCACCTCGACACGTGGCGTTATTCGAGCGAGCTGCACTGCGCGCAGTGTGACCTCGCCTACCAGACGCCGACACCCAGCCTGTTCTCGTTCAATTCTCCCCTGGGCGCATGTGCGACCTGTCGCGGTTTCGGCCGCACCATCGGCATTGACTACGGGCTGGTCATCCCCGATGAGACCAGGTCGCTGCGCGGCGGGGCAATCAAGCCCTGGCAGACCAAGTCCTACCTCGAGTGCCAGGAGGACCTGGAGAAGTTCGCGAAACTGCGGGGTGTTCCCCTTGATACGCCGTGGCGCGAACTGTCGGCCGAGGCGCGCAAATGGGTGCTCGAGGGGGAGGGCGCGTGGAGCAAGAAAGTCTGGTACGGCGCCCGGCGTTTTTTTGCCTGGCTCGAGACGCGCGCCTACAAGATGCACGTGCGCGTACTGCTGTCGCGCTATCGCGCCTACACGCCCTGCACGGCCTGCGACGGCGCACGCCTGAAAACGGAGGGGCTGCTGTGGCGCCTCGGCAGCCGCGAGCTTGCCGACAGCGCGCTCGGCGCGACACCGCGCTTTCGGCCGCACGGCGTCGCGTGGAGTGCGCCCACCCTGGCGGCACTACCCGGACTCTCGCTCCACGACCTGATGCTGCTGCCGGTGGAACGCAGTGCGGAATTTTTCCGCCAGCTGTCCCTGCCGCAGCCCCTGGACGAGGCCACCGACCTTTTGCTCGGGGAGATCCGCGGGCGCTTCCGCTACGTGGCCGATGTCGGGCTCGGCTACCTCACGCTCGACCGGCAATCGCGCACGCTCTCGGGCGGGGAGGTGCAGCGCATCAATCTCACGACCGCGCTCGGCACCTCGCTCGTCAACACCCTGTTCGTGCTCGATGAGCCCTCCATCGGTCTGCATCCGCGCGACATGCAGCGCGTGATCGGCGTGATGAAGCGTCTGCGCGATGCGGGCAATTCTCTGGTGGTCGTCGAACACGATCCGCAAATCATGCTGGAGGCCGACCGTATCCTCGACTTAGGTCCCGGCGCCGGCGAGCGCGGCGGTGAAATCGTGTTCTTCGGCACCCCCGCAGGGATTCGCGCCGATGCTGGCTCCCTCACCGGGCGGTACCTCGGCGGACACAAGCGCGTTGCGTCCGCGGCGCCCGTGGCAGCCTTCGGTGGGCGGGCCAGGCGCGCGCCATTCGAGGGGGTAGCGGACACCGGCGTCACCGCTGAGGCACGCTCCAATCGCTGGCTCGAGCTCAGAGGGGCGACCGAACACAATCTCAGGAATCTCGACGTACGCATTCCGCTCAAGCGCCTGGTATGCGTGACCGGCGTTTCGGGCTCGGGCAAGTCGACACTGGTCGAGGATGTGTTGTACCCGGCGCTCCTTAAATACCGCGGCAAACCGACCGAGGCGCCCGGCCAGTTCGCGGGCTTGACGGGGGCGGAGCTGATCGATGACGTGGTCATGGTCGATCAGAATCCGATCGGCCGCACCACGCGCTCCAATCCCGCCAGCTACGTCGGCGTCTTTGATGCCATCCGGGCGCTGTTCGCCGCCGAGCCGGCGGCGCAGGAGCGCAAGTACACCGCGGGGACGTTCAGCTTCAACTCCGGCAACGGGCGCTGCCCCGCGTGCAACGGCAACGGTTTCGAGCACGTCGAGATGCAGTTCCTGTCTGACGTGTATCTGCGCTGCCCGGACTGCGACGGCCGCCGCTATCGGGATGAGGTGCTCGACATCCGCCGCGAAGGCGCCGACGGCCGCCGCCTGAGTATCGCCGACGTCCTCAACCTCACGGTTACCGAAGCGCGGGCATTCTTTGCCGACACCGCCGAGGTGGCGGCGCGCCTCGCGCCGCTCGCGGACGTCGGACTGGAGTATCTGCAGCTCGGCCAGCCGGTGCCCACGCTCTCGGGTGGGGAGGCGCAGCGACTGAAGCTCGCCGGACATCTCGCGCAAGCCGGTTCGGTGCTGTCGAGCACCACTCATCGTGGCAAGCTGTTTCTGTTCGACGAGCCGACCACCGGGCTGCACTTCGAGGACGTGGCGAAACTGCTGCGAGCCTTTCGCAAACTGCTGATCGCGGGACACTCGCTGCTGGTGATCGAGCACAACCTGGATGTGATCCGCGCCGCCGACTGGATCATCGACTTAGGTCCGGAAGGGGGCGAGCGCGGCGGACAAATCGTCTGCGCCGGAACGCCCGCGCAGGTGGCAGCACACCGCGACTCTTTCACCGGCCAGGCGCTGAGCGCCTATGAACAGGCGTTGTCACCGGCCGCCGCTGCGCTGGCGGCGCCCGCCGCGGTCGCCGAATCGCCGGCACGCTACGGCAACGGGCGTGATCGCAACGCAGTGATCATCCACAAGGCGCGCGAGCACAATCTCAAGAATATCGACGTCGAGATTCCGCGCGATCGCTTCACGGTAATCACCGGTGTATCCGGCTCCGGCAAGTCGACGCTCGCCTTCGACATCCTTTTCAACGAGGGCCAGCGCCGCTACCTGGAGTCCCTCAACGCCTATGCCCGCCAGTTCGTGCAGCCGGCCGCGCGCCCCGACGTGGATGCAATCTTTGGGATTCCGCCCACGGTCGCGATCGAGCAGCGCACCAGCCGCGGCGGCCGCAAGAGCACCGTGGCGACGCTCACCGAGATCTACCATTTCCTGCGCCTCCTGTACGTGAAGCTCGGCACCCAGTACTGCCCCGACTGCGATGTCGCCATCGAGCCGCAAAGCCCCGACTCGATCGCCGCGCGCCTGCTACGGGACTACAAGGGCAAACGCATCGCGCTGCTCGCACCGCTGGTGATCGCGCGCAAGGGTTACTACACCGAGCTTGCCAAGTGGGCCGGCAAGAAAGGCTTCCGTTCGCTGCGCGTGGACGGCGACGCCGTGCCGACCGCGCCCTGGGCGCGCCTGTCGCGCTTCAAGGAACACACAATTGAACTGCCGGTGGCCGAGCTCGATGTCAGCGTCAAGACCGAGGGCGCGCTGCGCGCCGCGCTCGCCCGGACGCTGGATTTCGGCAAGGGTCTGGTACACGTGCTGCCGCCCAAGGCCGCCCGGGTCACGGTGTTCTCGATCAAGCGGGCCTGCCCCTCCTGCGGCAGGAGCTTTGCGGAACTTGATCCGCGCCTGTTCTCGTTCAATTCCCGGCACGGCTGGTGCGAGAGCTGCTTCGGCACCGGTGTCGAGATGCCGGGCTTCGACGCGGAGCAAAGCGGCGAAGAACGTTGGTGGAACGACTGGGGGCCACACGAGGTGCACGCGTGCAGCGCCTGCCACGGGCAGCGCCTCAATCCCACCGCGCTCAACGTGCGCTTCCGCGGTCGCTCGATCGCGGCGCTCGCCGCCGAACCGGTCGCCGCGAGCGCCGGGTTCTTCACCCGCCTGCGACCCGGCACCCGCGAGCGGCAGATCGTGCGCGACCTGCTGCCGGAAATCCGCGCGCGGCTGAAGTTTCTCGAACGGGTCGGCCTCGGCTACCTGCAGCTCGACCGGGCGGCGCCGACCCTTTCGGGTGGCGAAGCACAGCGCATTCGCCTCGCCGCCCAGCTCGGCTCCAACCTGCAGGGCGTGTGTTATGTGCTCGATGAACCCACCATCGGGCTGCATCCGCGCGACAACCAGATCCTGCTCGCCGCCCTCACCGAGCTCGCCGGCAATCGCAACACGCTGGTGGTGGTCGAACACGACGAGGAAACCATTCGCCGCGCAGACCACCTGCTGGATCTGGGCCCGGCGGCCGGGGTGCGCGGCGGCGAGCTGGTCGCGGCCGGCACGGTGCAGGACCTCATTCGCAATCCGCGCTCGGTCACCGGCCGCTTCCTGCGCGAACCGCTGCTGCACCCGGCGCGGCCGCATCGCCAGGTCAGCGCGGCGACCGCGTCGCTAACGCTGGCGCAGGTCGCGTTGCACAACGTCAGGGGCGCCGACGTGCGCATCCCGCTCGGGCGCCTGGTCGTGATCACCGGCGTTTCCGGCTCCGGCAAGTCGACCGTGGCGCGTGACGTGCTGTACGCAAACCTGCGCCGGCTGCTGGGCGAGAACACGCCCATGGGCAAGCACCGCCGACGCGTCGCGGGGCCTAAGCGCGGCGCCGGGCCGGCCCTGGTCGGCTGCAAAGCCGTGCGGGGCATCGAACATGTCGAGCGGGTGCTGGAAGTGGACCAGACCCCGATCGGCAAGACCCCGCGTTCGTGTCCGGCGACTTACATCGGCTTTTGGGACGAGATCCGCCGCATCTTCGCCGGCACCACTGAAGCGCGCATTCGCGGTTATACCAACAGCCGCTTCTCGTTCAACACCGCAGGCGGCCGCTGCGAAGGCTGCGAAGGCCAGGGCATCAAGACCATCGAGATGAGCTTCCTGCCGGATGTGAAGGTGTTATGCGACGTGTGCGGCGGGCGGCGCTTCAACTCCGAGACGCTGGCGGTGTTGTGGCGCGACCGGAGCATCGGCGACGTGCTGGCGATGGACGTGGACGATGCGGTCGGATTCTTCGCGGCCCATCCACGGGTGCATCATTCCCTCAAGCTGCTGCAGGATGTCGGTCTCGGCTACCTCACGCTCGGCCAGCCGAGCCCGACGCTCTCGGGCGGCGAGGCGCAGCGCATCAAACTGGTCACCGAGCTGTCCAAGGTGCGCGAGATGCAAGCCCGCGGCCCGCGCCGGCTTCTCAAACATACTCTTTATGTTCTGGACGAACCGACCGTGGGTCTGCACATGGCGGACGTCGAGAAACTGATCCACGTACTGCACCGGCTGGTGGCCGCCGGCAACACCGCGGTGGTGGTCGAGCACAACCTCGATGTGATGGCGGAAGCGGACTGGATCCTCGATATGGGCCCGGAGGCAGGCACGGACGGCGGCCGCATCGTCGCCCAGGGCCCGCCGGCGCAGATTGCGCGCCGCGCCAGACACTCGCACACCGGGCGGGTGCTCGAGGATTTCCTGCGCGAGCGGACTATTCCATTGGCCGAATTGCGCGGGCCAAAGGCGTAACTTTGACCCGCTGCACCGTGCCGACCCTCAGCAGCGATTTCGGCGGACATCAGGTACGCTTCCCTCATGGCGCATGATCTGGTGTGCTGGAAATGCGGCGCGTCGCTTGCGGAACTGAGCCTGCCACTGCGGCGGCTGGAGGAATGCCCGCAGTGTCGTGCTGAACTGCACGTGTGCCGGATGTGCGTCGAGCACGACACCCGCGTCGCCAAGCACTGCCGCGAACCCACGGCGGAGGAAGTGAGCGACAAGACGCACGCGAACTTCTGCGATCACTTCAAGCCGCGCGCCGCGGCCTACCTCGCACCCAACACGGCCGAAGTGGGCAAGGCGCGTTCCGAGCTGGACAAGCTGTTCGGCAAAGGCTGAGCGCGCCGGCTGGCACCGACGCAGCCGGCCAAAGTCACGCCTTTGGCCGGCGGAAACGAAGCTGATGTCCGCGAAAATCGCTTCCAATGAACTGATATGGCCCTTAGGTGTCAACTGGCGCAAGGCTATCGCTCGCGATCTCGCGCCGGTATGTAGAGGGGTCTGGTGTGGGTCGCACCGGATAGGGAACGCGACG